>Ga0310690_10001596_pt1 | contig 39732 bp, 34 predicted proteins | sample AusTroGonzalo_MG_2_FD_207661 | JGI IMG/M metagenome (GOLD analysis project Ga0310690, IMG submission 207661) | Bovine rumen microbial communities from tropical cattle in Woodstock, Queensland, Australia - Gonzalo_04 (v2) (version 2) | ecosystem: Host-associated > Mammals > Digestive system >... | reverse complement strand
AAGAAATCGCTCACGGAGCTTGATGATTTGCTCGAGAGTCTGAATCTGTCGTTTGGAACTGATATTTCTAAGTATAAATTAGATAAAGAATAAAAAGTCATGAGACATAATAAGAAATTCAATCATCTGGGTCGTACTGCATCCCACAGGGCAGCTATGTTGAGCAACATGGCCATCTCCCTGATCATGCACAAAAGAATCACTACGACCCTCGCCAAGGCAAAGGCCTTGAAGAAGTATGTAGAGCCTCTCATCACAAAGTCGAAGGAGGATACTACTAATTCGCGTCGCGTTGTGTTTAGCTATCTGCAGGACAAGCACGCCATCACAGAATTGTTCACTGTAATCTCTCAGAAGGTTGCCGACCGTCCCGGTGGTTACACTCGCATCATCAAGACGGGTTTCCGTGCCAGCGATGCTGCTCCTATGTGCTTCATCGAACTTGTTGACTTCGACGAGAACATGGCCAAGACTGCTAAGAAAGCAAAGCGTACACGTCGTTCTTCAAAGAAGGCTGCTCCTGCAGCAGAAGCTCCCGTAGCCGAGGTCCCCGCTGAAGAAGTTGCAGAGACTGCAGCTCCCGCAGCAGAAGAAGCTCAAGCCGAATAAATTCTAAGTTGCAATAATGAAAGCCGCTTCGTCCGTGAAGGATGGAGCGGCTTTTTTGTGAGTTGTCGCGTATCGGGGACAGAACCTACAACATATACAAACAAGGAATACAGGTATTGCAACTTGTCAGAGCTAAGAGCCACAGATTGTCTTTACTTGGTAACAATCTTCCTGACGATGGAGGCACCGTTGCGAAGAATTATATGAGCGATGACGGGCTGGCCAGGTTGCAATGCATAACCTACACGGCGACCTTGGAGGTCGTAGTAATAGATGGCCGCAATGTCATCGGAAAAAGAAGAACTGCTACCCCCATTTTGTGGGAAGAAAGCATCATCCCATTCCCTTCCAGAGAGTAGGGGAGTCTCTATCCCTGTAGTAATCTCTGCCGAAGTGGTCTCTGCAAGTAATGCTTCCACAAGTTGTGTCTTTGGTGTAAGATAGTAGTTGTCGAGCAGTTCGAAGCGAACAGCTTTGGTTCCGGAGGCGGTGATAGGTTGCTTGTCAGCATTGAAGCCGAGATACCTAGAAGCGCCCTCGCGAATAGCAAATGTTCCGCCGGAGAAATTGAAAATAATCTTATGCGGAATGTTGGCCAGGCCAGCCTTGCTGCCGATGGTGAGATAATAGCCTGTGCCGAGGTTGTAGAGGCAGTAGAAGCTTTCGTTGTCGTGGCGCAAGACAATCCAGTGATTGTTGAGGTTTGTGACGTCTGCTTCAGCACGAGGAATAGCGACAAGTTCGTTGTCGCGGACAGCCAAAACACCTTCGTCACTTGCTATTTGGTAGGCTCGGAAAGAGCAGATATGCTCTGCCTTGACGGTGTTGCCGTAGCGGAGGAACTGGTTGTTTTCCGACATTTTGAGGAGGGCCTGTCGCATCTCGGCTAGGGTATAATCGGTTTGAGCCAATTCGCGAATGGGTGCCATTGCCTCGTAAGTGTAGCCCTCGAAGCGGTTGGTTTTGGCCAGCAACTCTGAAACAAGTTCCTTGATGAGTTTCAGAGAGCCGTGGGTGGAAAGAAGAGTCTTCATCGAGGCCTTCGAGTCGTCCTGATAGGCTTTCTGGAGGGTGGCGATGAGGGAGTCGAGGTTGATACTTTCCACGCAACTGTGATCATCGACCAGCGGCAAGACCTTGGCGCTGTCCTTGGGCTGTCCGTAACCTCCGGCCTGCATATAAAAGGCCCTGGGTACATCGCTGGCGAGGCCGTGTCCATAGTCCATACGGCGGTGGCGTGTCGTTATCTCGCCGCTGTTGATGAAGCTCTGGTAGTCGGTCTGACTGAAGAGATCTACCTTGTTGACGAAGTACCACTTACCGCTACCGACTGAGCGCTGGTAATTGTTGCGGTAGTATGCTCTGCGGAAAAGCTCGCCACCGGTGTCTGCCCAGTTCTCGATGAAGGAATACCAGGTATTCCAGTAGTGCGACTCGCCGCTGTGGCGGATGGTTGCCATGTAGTGCCATTCAGGGTCGTCGATGGTCTTGTACCAGGTTGAAAGCAGGGAACAGGGATAGCGAATGATGCTGTCGTTGTTGTTCTTGTCCTTCAAAGTGATGGCGCGCTCCTCAGGGCGTGCACAGGTCAGGAACTGCACCCATTGCCCTGGCTCCCACTTTCCATTATATACCATTGACTGGCAGCCCGTTCCCTCGTTACCGAAGCGATTGATGGTGACATCATCGCCCCAGGCCAATGCACCTGCCCGAAGGTAGGTGGCAAGGTTAGGTGTGACGTCTGTGTCGCCATTGTCCCAAATAGAGAAGAGAACTCGATGCTGATAAGATGAGGGAATCGTGTCGGTGGCAATGCCATTCTCGTTCGGAATAGTCTGACCACACATCTGGATGCCCATGTAGCCGCCAGTGATGCCAAGTGTCATCAGGTAGGTGTTGATTGTGGCCCATTGTTTGGGCATCAGCACCTCCTGGTAGCACCACTCGTAGGACTCGTTCTGAGGCGCGTTGGCAGCTGTGGAGTGTCCGAACCAAAGGTGTGTGGCAGGTGTTGGGAAGCCGCGCAGATGGGCATCGATGACGGGATTGCCCCCCGTCCGTTCGAAATCGAGTCGGATAAGGCGGCTGATGCGGTTGTAGCCGTCGGGAGCTTGAATCTCCACGCGATACCAGGTATCGGTTGGGAAGTTCATCTCGGGGATAATCTCCAGATCCGTTGTCTTGCCCTTGGTACAAGCCTGCGTAACGCTATGCTCGAGCAGCACTTCGTCGGTTTCGCAGTTCTTGACGCGGACATTCAGGGTGATGTCGTCGGTCACTTTCGGCGTCAGCTTGGCAAGGCCGGACACAGTGGCACGGGGAATGCGCAGACAATAGACTAGGGTGATGCGGTCGTCGGTCTCGAAGGTTGTGAAGCCCTCCGTCTTGCGATAGCCTGCATAGCGTCCCTCTATCTCGCGATAGTGACAGTTGCCGTAGATGATATCGGTGGCCTGCAACTGCAAAGTGCCGACCATCGCCAACAGAATCGGAAGAAAATGTTTCATTGTTGTTTATAGTTCTCGACACCTTCGGCCGTCATGCGAGCAACAAGGGCATTGTGCTTCTCGACCTCAGCTTCTGCAAGGTTGACATAGACCCGGAGGCTCTTACCAAAGAGCTCGGGAGCCTTGGAGGCGTTCTGCAGCAGGAGGTGGCACATGATGACGTCGGCTGCCATCTCGTAGAGGTGACGGGCACAGAGGTCGTGCAGATCCTGATAGTCTGCTTCCTTGACTGCTGCCGTGCTAGCGTTGAACTTCTCGGCTATTGCCTTGATGCGAGACGCAATCTCCTTGTACTCGGGAGCATAGGAAAGCTTCTCGTAGTCCTCGATAACCTGAGCATAGAAGCCGTTGGTCACATAGCGGATGGCGGCAACGGTCTGCAACTGCGTGGTACCCTCGTAGATAGAGGTGATACGAGCATCGCGGTAGATGCGCTGACAAGCATACTCCAGCATGAAGCCACTACCGCCGTGAATCTGGATGCAGTCGTAGCCGTTCTGGTTGGCATACTCCGAGTTCATACCCTTGGCCAGAGGAGTGAAGGCATCAGCCAGGCGGCTGTACTGCTTCAGCTCGGCACGCTCTTCGGGTTCTAGTTTGCGGTCGCGGCTGATATCCTCCAGAGCCTTGTAGATGTCCACGTAGCGGGCGGTCTGATACAACAGGGCACGACCGGCATCCAGCTTGGCCTTGATGTTGCTAATCATCTCTGCTACAGCGGGGAACTCGATGATGGCCTTGCCGAACTGCTTGCGGTCGCGAGCGTATGCAATCGCCTCATTGTAGGCTGCTTGGCTGAGGCCCACGCTCTGAGCGGCGATACCCAGACGGGCACCGTTCATCAGGGACATTACATATTTGATAAGGCCCAGCTTGCGGTCGCCACAAAGTTCGCACTTTGCGTTCTTATAGACAAGCTCACAGGTTGGTGAGCCGTGAATACCCAATTTGTTCTCGATGCGGCGCACATCCACACCACCGTCGCGCTTGTCGTAGATGAACATCGAAAGGCCACGACCGTCGCGGGTGCCAGCCTCACTACGAGCCAGTACCAGATGGATGTCAGAGTCACCGTTGGTGATGAAACGCTTTGCACCGTTCAGTCGCCAGCAATCGTTCTCTTCGTCGTAGGTTGCTTTCAGCATCACGCTCTGCAAATCGCTGCCGGCATCGGGCTCGGTAAGGTCCATCGACATTGTTTCGCCTTTGCAGACACGAGGAATGTACTTCTGGCGCTGCTCCTCGTTGCCGAAGCAGTAAAGTGTCTCGATGCAGTCCTGCAGGCTCCAGATGTTCTCGAAGCCGGCATCGCCGGTAGAAACAATCTCGTTGGCAGCGGTATAGACCGTAACGGGCAGATTCAGACCACCGTAGCGACGGGGCATCGTCATACCGTTCATGCCGGCACTACGCATAGCGTCGAGGTTCTCGTAGGTCTTCGAGGCATAGCGAACGCGACCGTTCTCGTGATGAGGTCCCTCAGCATCGACAGCCTCAGCATTAGTAGCAATCACATTAGCTGTGATGTCGCCCACGATGTCGAGTACCTTGTCGTAGCTGTCCATAGCGTCGGCATAGTCCTGCGGCGCCTCAGCGTAGTTGTCTTTATCCTCGAAGTTACGTTCTTTGAGTTCGACTATTCTCTCCATGAGAGAATTATTCTCAAGCTCGAACTTAATCTCTTTAATATCACTATAGTAATTCATCGTATTTGCCCTCTATTTACTATTCTGCTTATAATATTTAATCAACTTTGGTACTACCTCTTCGACGGTGCCGTTGATGACGTAGTCGGCGATGGTGTTGATGGGGGCGTTCTCGTCGTTGTTGATGCTGATGATGATGCCGCTCTCCTTCATGCCCGCTACGTGCTGGATGGCGCCGCTGATGCCGCAGGCAATATATACCTTCGGACGAACGGTGACACCTGTCTGGCCAATCTGCAGGTCGTGGTCGGCAAAGCCGGCATCCACTGCAGCACGGCTGGCACCCACCTCAGCATGTAGCACCTTAGCCAGTTCGTAGAGTTGGTCGAAGCCTTCCTTCGAACCTACGCCGTAACCACCAGAAACGATGATGCTGGCGCCCTTCAGGTTGTTCTTGGCAGCCTGTACATGACGGTCGAGCACCTTGGTGACGTACTCCGTTTCGGGCACGAACTTAGCTACATCCTCAATGATAACCTCGCCCTTGTAGTTGGGGTCGAGAATCTCGGCCTTCATCACACCAGAACGAACTGTTGCCATCTGCGGACGGTTCTCGGGGTTGACGATGGTTGCCACGATGTTACCACCGAAAGCGGGACGAATCTGATAGAGCAGGTTCTCGTAGTGCTTGTCATTCTTCTTGTCGTCGTGGGGACCAATCTCCAGCGCCGTGCAGTCGGCAGTAAGGCCGCTATGCAGGGCAGAAGAGACGCGGGGACCGAGGTCACGACCGACCACATCGGCGCCCATCAGACAGATCTGAGGCTGCTCCTGCTTAAAGAGATTTACCAATACAGCCGTGTGGGGCTTGCTGGTATAGGGCGAAAGACCCTCGGCATCGAAGATGTGTAGCTTGTCCACGCCGTAAGGCAGGATCTGACTCTCCACTTTGCCTGTAATGCCGCTACCTGCAGCCACAGCCTCCAACTGCACGCCCAGCGTATTGGCCAACTTCCTGCCCTTGGTGAGCAGTTCCTGGCTTACCTCGGCAACCTTTGTGCCTTCAAGCTCGCAATAAACGAAAATATTATTCATATTTTTGTATTATCCTATCGTATGACTTGCCATTAGCTCCTGGATGAGTCCGTTCACATCCTCGTCGCTGCCGGTTAACACTTTACTTTCCTTTGCCTTAAAGACAATGTTCTCTACGTTCTTCACCTTGGTGGGCGAACCTGCGAGGCCGCACTGGCTGAGGTCGGCGTTCACATCGGCGCAGGTCAGCTGGCCCAGCTTCAGGTAGGGCTTCTTCTCATACTCCTCTGCGTAGGGCAGGTCGGCGTATGTGGTTTCGGGAGCCAGTTCCATAGGAGCTAAGGCACGCTTGTAGGTCATCACACGCTTCACGTTGCGGGGACGACAGGGAGCAGCACTCCCGTTCACGGTCAACACGCAAGGCAGGGGGCTTTCCACCGTCTCTACACCGCCATCAATGTGGCGCTTCACGACAAGCCTCCCCTGTCCCCTCCCAAGGAGGGATGAACAATCTGATTTATCTCCCTCTCCTTTGGATAGGGTTGGGGTGAGGCTCTGTATCTCTTCCACGTAGGTTATCTGGTTCAGTCCCAGCTTCTCGGCCACCTGAGGACCTACCTGAGCGGTATCGCCGTCGATGGCCTGACGACCACCGATGATGAGGTCAACCTCCGGGCAGACATGCTTAATGGCAGTTGCCAGCGCATAGCTGGTAGCTAGGGTGTCGGCACCTGCAAAAGCACGATCGGTAAGCAGATAGCCACCGTCAGCACCGCGGTACATAGCCTCGCGAATCACTTCGGCAGCACGGCCCGGGCCCATCGTAATGACGGTAACCGTAGTGCCAGGGTTCTGGTCTTTCAGTCTCAAGGCCTGCTCGAGGGCATTCAAGTCCTCGGGGTTGAAGATAGCAGGCAAAGCGCTACGGTTCACGGTGCCTTCTGGTGTCATGGCATCCGGACCGACATTGCGCGTGTCGGGTACTTGTTTGGCAAGTACAACAATCTTTAAACTCATATTGTCTCGGTTGTTTTTTTATACATTATTTATATGTCTTCTCCTGGGCAAAGGGAAAGGCGATTATTGCACACTTTTGCAATTTTCGTGCAAAGGTACAACAATTAATTCATAATTCACAATTCATAATTCATATTTTTTTCCTTTTGCTTCAATTTCCGATATTATATACTCTTCTTCGCTATGCTGTGGCGGAGGCGGAAACGTTAGCTTGACGTAGTCAAGGGTACGATAAAAAAGAAAAGTGAAAAATTATGATTATTATGCGTCCATTTCAAAAGAAATGACTATCTTTGCCGGGTAATTGAAAAGTTAATCGACATGCCACTCAAAACCGACGGAATACTCTTTGAACTACAGCCACGTCCCACCAAAGGCGACGATGGCAAGCCTCTGCTCTACGCCCAACCCGTGATAGAGCGCAAGTATGACCTTGCTGATATCGACGATTTTTGTGCCAAATACCGACATACGAGTAAGGGTGAGGTACAGCGTCTTTTCTGTCTGCTTGAGGAAGTTGCCACAATGTGGCTTCGTCAAGGTTATCGCGTGGAAACTCCATTCGGCTCTTTTGCCCCGAAGTTAAAGTTGCTTGGAGAGCATACTGACCCCAACAAGGTATTGGGGCGCGATGTGATATATAACGGCATTGAGTATATCCTATCCAAACATTTTGTAAGGGATGCCGACTGTAGTCGCAACGGCTTTCGCCGGTTGCGGCGTAGTGTTGGCAATAGCCAGATGTACGACTCCAAGGCAATGGATGAAGCCCTGCGCCGCAGCACTCGCAATGGGTATGTTACCATTAACACCTTCATGATTTACAGCCACCTGAAGCGCAAGTCGGCAAAAGCCTATCTCGACAGCCTCTGCGAAGGTGACAATCCACGCCTGCGCTGGTATCGTGAGGGCAGAACGTTACACTATACCATTCTCCATCAAAGTTCCACAGAATAAAGACAGGTTGGCAGCGGCCGCTGCTAATAATTTCCCCGTCCCTTGCCATTATTGGCAGCGGACGCTGCCAATATCGTTCCCGGCCGCTGCCAACGAATAGAATGCCGGCTTTCTCCCTAAACAACGGCATCTTTCCCCCGAAAGAACGGCGTCTTTCTCCCTGCCGGAACGTTTTCCCCCATTCTTCCCCTATTGAACAACTTCCCATCCCGATCCTCTTAGCGATACTATCGCTCCCTTGAATATTATCGAAGGTATGAGAGAAAGGTTAGGTGAAACGGGAGGTTTACGGGAGGTTTGAGAACCAGATCTCCCTTTCTCAATCCCCTTATTCATCGGCCCTTCAGCCCCGTCACGGGAGGTGTGGAGGTGTTTTCGCGAATAAACTATTAAATACAGCGAGAAGAAAAATTTTTTAGCAAGAATACCGAAATTTTAGAGCTCACTTGCAGAACCCTGTGTTTAGTGGATTAACAAAAACAGCGGTTCGTTCCAAACCCGAGAAACAAATATATGAACAAAGAAAGGGGAGTAGGCAGCTCCCCTTTGCTATGTATAGAAAAGTCGAGGCGCGATGTAATCGCGGATACTCTTATCTTACTTGTATTCCTCTACGAAGTCGCGGACGAGGCGGAAGACGGGTTCGTAGCTGGCGGTGACGACATGCTCCCAGTTGTCGAAGATGGTGTGGTAGTATTGGAAGGCATCGCCCTTCTCGTTCTCGAGGAAGATGCAGGGCACATGGCGGACGGCGAACACATAATGGTCACTATTAGCAGCCAGGTCGCCTCGATTCAGGGACTGGAAATACCCCTTCTCGCCATTTATCTTCTCGAAGCGCGGGAAGGCAGGCATGCCCTCGTCGCTCACTTCACAATACTGCACGGGGCTGTTGTCGCCAATCATGTCGATATTGAAGAGGTACTTAATCTGGCTGAGCGGGAAGGTGGGATGCTCCACGAAGTATGTTGAGCCGCGCAAGTTGGCATCCTCGCCCGAAAAAGAAAGGAAGTACATGTCGAACGGCGGACGATTCTTGGCATAATAGGCGGCCAGGGTGACGATAGCGGCTGTGCCCGAGGCATTGTCGTTGGCACCGGCATAGAAGACTTTCTTGCCGAGGTTGCCCAGGTGGTCGTAATGGGCGGTGAAGACATAGCAGCTGTCATGCCGTGCGCCTTCCACCTTGGCAATGACATTGAAGCACTCGTAGTCCTTCAGAAACTTGGCATCGACATTGAGGCGGACGCGGCTCACGCCCTTGATGGCTTCAGGCGTCACCCAGATGATGGGCTTATCCACAACGCGATGACCATAGGCCTTGAAGAACTTGATGGGCGACTCCCAGGTGTAGATGAGTCCCGCATTGGGGCATTCGTCCTTCTTCTGCAAACGGGAGAAAGCCTCGCGATGCCTATAGGTGAACCAGAACTCGCAAGCCACCAGACAGTTTGCATATTCCGGCTTGGCCAGGTCGGCGAACATCTGGTCGGCATCGAAGTTCAGCGTATCGACATGATAGACAGGGAACTCGCCATAGACGCCCGGCGAGTATTCGCGCATCGAGAAGTCCACACCAGGCTGCAACTTCTTCCCGTCCGCCCACATCTCCATCTTCCCTGCGAAGGTCTGGATGTCGAGCGTGAAGGGCTGGCAGATGACCTCATCGGCTCCGGCTTTTTCATATTCCTTTTTCAGGAACTTGCCTGCTTTGTTGGCACCGCCCTTCGCATAGCCGCGACCTTGGTACTTCGCGGAACTCAGTTCTTTCACAATCCGTTTGTAGTGCGTCATGTCCTGCGCACCAAGTTGCATGCCGACAAAGGCAAGCAAAATCAGTATTAGTTTCTTCATGTCCTTTTGTTTTTTGTGCAATTTGACTGCAAAGATACAACAAAAGTGAAAAGTGAAAAATGAAAAGCGAAGAATTCTTTGTATTTCGCTAACTTAATCGTATATTTGTACCCAAAAGCACCCGATATCGCATCCCCGCCAAAAACCAACGTACAATATATAGAATCATGAGAGAAGCAAGATTAGTGACACTGATGAGTTGTCAGTGGGCAGACATGGACCTGGACACCCTGTGCGGCAAGGCTGCCGATATGGGATACGACGGCATCGAACTTGCCATCTGGGGCAATCATTTGGACCCTCTGCGTGCTGCCGAGGATGATGCCTATGTGGAGGAGATAAAGGCCATCTTCCGGAAGCATGGCCTTATTGTGAAAGCGCTGTGTGCCCATGTTCCGAGCCAATGTGTGGGAGACTATAACGACCCACGCCTGAACAACTTCGCTCCGGCAGAGCTGGCCGACAACCCCGACGGCATAAGGGCATGGGCCGTCAAGACGATGAAGGCCTCTGCCATTGCCGCCCGCAAGTTGGGAGCCTACTGTGTGACCGGTTTCGTGGGTTCGACAATCTGGAAGTACATGTACTCGTTCCCTCAGACCACAGAAGAGATGATCGAGCGTGGCTTCCAGGAAATCTATGACCTGTGGTGCCCCATCCTGGACATTTTCCGCGAGAACGGAATAAAGTATTGCCTCGAGGTACATCCTGCCGAGATAGCATTTGACTACTACACCACCAAGCGCTTGCTGGAGAAGTTCAAGGACCGTCCGGAGTTTGGTCTGAACTTCGATCCGAGCCACCTGCAGTGGCAGGGCATCACGCCACATATCTTCTTGGAGGACTTTATCGACCGCGTCTATCATGTCCACATGAAAGATTGTGCCGTTACGCTGAATGGCCGCAATGGTATCCTGTGCTCGCACATCGATTTCGGCGATTTGCGCCGAGGCTGGAACTTCCGCTCGCTGGGTCATGGCGATGTCAACTTCGAGGAAATTATCCGCGTGCTGAATGCCTACAATTACGATGGTCCGCTATCTGTAGAGTGGGAGGATTCAGGAATGGACCGAGAATACGGTGCCCGAGAGGCTTGCGAGTTCGTACGCCGAATTGACTTCAAACCCTCCGACATCAAGTTCGATGCAGCGATTAAATCGTAGGGAAGACAACAGACTAATAAATATTATTATGACAAACAGAAAACTCAGAATGGGTATGATTGGCGGAGGTGGAAACGCCATGATAGGACCCGTCCATCTGCGTGCAGCGTTGATGGAGAATGATATTGAACTTGTATGCGGATGCTTCAGCCGTAACTATCAGACATCCCTCGTCACGGGACAGGCCTGGCACGTCCCCGAGAAGCGCATTTATTGTGACTACAAGGAGATGCTGCAGAAGGAGACCGACCTGCCCAAGGGGGAACGCATGGACTTCGTAGCCATCGTTACGCCCAACAAGGTTCACTACGAACAAGCAGCTCTGGCCCTCGACATGGGATTCGACGTCGTACTGGACAAACCGATGACCTTCTCCCTGGAGGAAGCGCTGAAGCTGCAAGAGAAGGTGGAGAAGACTGGCCTCACGCTGGCCCTGACGCATACCTATACAGGCTATCCTGCTGTCAAGGAGATGAAGTCGCGCATTGCGACTGGACAACTTGGAAAGCTCCGACTCGTTGATGTGGAATATCTTCAGGGATGGCTCTCGAAGCGTATCGAGTTGGAGGGCGGCAACAATGCCGGTTGGCGTACCGACCCCAACCAGTCCGGCAAGGGCGGCTGCGTAGGCGACATCGGCACACATGCTTGGCACCTCTCTGAATATATTACAGGCCAGCAGGTGACGGAGCTTTGTGCTGAACTCAGCGCGTTTGTCGAGGGACGTCCCATAGACGACGATGCCACAGCCCTGCTCCACTATACCGGCGGCCTTCATGGCGTGCTTCATGCTTCGCAGGTTGCCGCAGGGCAGGAGAACGGCCTTGCCATCCGCATTGCTGGTGAGCTCGGCTCCTTCGAATGGCACCAGATGGAACCCAATACGATTATTGCACGCTGGGCCGACCGTCCCGCTGAGATTATCCGCACCGGCAATGGATACATGGGCTCCTTGGCCAAATGGAACACGCGTGTCCCCGGCGGACATCCCGAGGGCTACATCGAGGCTTTCGCCAACATATACCGCAACTTCACAAAAACCATTCTGGCAAAAGCTGCAGGCGAGACGCCTCGACCAGAGTATCTGGACTTCCCCAATGTCTATGATGGCGTACGCGGACTCCAGTTCATCGAAACAATGGTTGCCTCCGGCTACAACAAAGAAAGTAAATGGGTTAAATGGGTTGAGAAATAGGTTCCACATGCACCGCCACGTGGGTCTCTGCTCCATAATGTTGCCTCAGGAGTTCTTCTACTTCTGAGGCCTTTTCATGTGTTTCGCTAAGGCTGATGTCCCCATCCATGAGGATGTGCAGTTCGATGGCATAATGACTCCCAATTCGACGAGTGCGCAGGTCGTGAGGCTCTACAACACCAGGGACGGAAGCTGCCAGCCGCAAGATCTCCTGCTCTACATCGTCGGGCAGCGACTGTTCCATCAAGTCACCAAATCCGTTGCGTAGCAGTTCGATGGACACCTTCATGATGAACAGGCCCACAATGACCGAAGCCAGGGGGTCAAGCACCGCCCATCGCTGTCCCAGGAAGATGGCACCGCCGATGCCGAGGGCTGTGCCTATGGAAGAGAGTGCATCGCTGCGATGGTGCCAAGCATTGGCCTCCACAGCCTGTGAGCTCAGTTGCCGGGCCTTCGCTATCGAATAGCGAAAGATAGCTTCCTTTATTGCGATAGACAACAAGGCCGCCCAGAACGCCAGCATACCCGGCGTCTCCAACTGTTCTCCTCCTGCCCAGGCCGTAATCTTCACCAGACCCTCATAGACGATGCCAATTGCCACAACCAGTAGCGCCAGGCCGATGAGAGTCATTGCCAGCGTCTCGTACTTGCCGTGCCCGTAGTCGTGCGATTTGTCCTTGGGCTTGCCGCTGATGTGGACGAAGACCAGTACGATGACATCGGTCACGAAATCCGAGAGCGAATGAACCGCATCTGCCACCATTGCAGCGCTGTGGCCCATAATGCCAGCTACGAACTTGAAAACCAGGAGCAGCGCATTCATCGCTCCGCCCCACAACGTTACCCGATAGATTTCACGTTGTCTTTCCATCGTGAATAGAATTTTGAACTACAAAGGTATAGCTTTTCTATGAGAAAGCAACAGAAATTCTTAGAAAAATTTAATACGAGAAATTATAAGAATCATTGCAAAAGGCCAATGCAGTTAATGCAGGAAGTTAAAAAGCCCCAGAAGTCTAACCTCCGGGGCTTTCTTTATCCTATGTTTAGATTAGAATCCTAACTTCTGACGAATGTCGGTGGGAACAGCGTTCTTGTTGATGACAATGTTCATGGTCTTGTAGGCAACGTAGGCCTGACTGACGTACCAGAAGCCCTTGAAGGGTCCGCTCTCGCCCCACGAGTTCTTCATCATGAAGTACTCCTTGCCGTACTGATCCTTGGCGAGGCCGTAGATGAGCATGCCGTGGTCGTCGGTTGTCTCCCAGTTGTCGTAAGCCTCCTGACGCATCTCGGGAGTAATCTCCTTCTCTGCATTGGCACTGACGATTTCGACCTTTTCAGAGGCCTTCTCGCCCGTCCAGCGAGCCTGGTCGCTGCCCACACCGGCCTTGAACTTGGTGTCGGGTACCATAGCCACGCTCTTGTTCTTGCCGCTGCGACGACTGAAACCTTCCTCGCTGACGTCGGCACCCCAGGCGAAGGTCCAACCATTCTTCACTGCCTCGTACATGACACGCATAAAGTCGTCCAGGGGCAGGTTGTAACTGCTTGCCCAGCGCCAGTTGTCCTCAATTTCGAGAATGAAAGAGCTCCAATAGGGATGGTGCGTGTAGCTGGTCAGACTCACATAGTCGTTGGGGTCGAGCGTGAGGTAATCCTTTACGAAGCTCTGGGGTGTGTAGCGCTTGCCCTTGTACTCGAAGTCGGTGGGGCACTTGCCGAAGTATCCGTCGAGCATCGACTGCAGGGCTGACTTCCAGGCCTTGGGATAAATCTTCTTGGCGCTGCTCTTAGAGATGCTCTCCAGATAGGCCGTCATCGGGGGGAAGAGTCCGCCGAAGTTGAAGAGGGAGTCACCGTATTCGGTGATGGGGTAGGGCATGATGCCTTCGGGAATGAGTCCGTAGTGTTCCATGCAGTAGAGCGCGTCTTCGAAGGAACCGCCCTGTGAGAAGCTGGCGTCGCCATGGGTGCGGACATGCTTGTCGGCACGGTCAACGTAGGTCTTGCTGATGAGGAACGATTCGCAGAGGTCGATGTCGTCCTTCAGCTCCGGGTGCTTCTTGATGGCTTCACTCTCGAGGAAAGCCAGGGACGAGTAAGCCCAGCAAGTGCCGCTGCTGTTTTGGTTCTTGATGCTTGTGACCGGATGCTCGATAATTGTGGTGAAAATCAGGGAGTCCTTGTCTTCTTTCTTCTTGTCCTTGTCCTTTGCAGCTGCAGGTATGACAAGCAGCATGGAGAACAGAGAGAGCAAAAGCAGCCCCCTCCCCGCTCCCCCTTTTGGGGAGTGCTTTTGGTTGAAACTAATCATAATTGAAATGTTTATTGTTAATATTGAATGTTGTTTATTTCGCTCTGCCTCTTGGGCACTCCCCCGGGGGAGTGAGGAGGGGCTTCAGTAGGGGATGCGTTTCTCTCCCAGATATCTGCATCCATTCTTTGTAATGAGGATGTCGTCCTCGATGCGGATGCCGCCGAAGTCCTTGTAGGTCTCCAACCTGTCGAAGTTGAGGAACTCGGCGCAGTGGCCGCTGGCCTTCCAGTCGTCGATGAGCGCTGGGATGAAGTAGATACCGGGCTCGTCGGTCATAACGAAGCCTTCCTGCAGGCGGCGTCCACAACGAAGGCAATTTGTTCCAAACTGCTCAAGGTTGGGTCGAATCTCATCGTCGAAACCAACATATATCTGTCCGAGACCTTCCATATCGTGAACATCCATACCCATCATATGACCGAGTCCGTGAGGCATGAACATTGCATGAGCACCTGCCCGAACAGCCTCATCAGTATCGCCTTTCATCAGGCCAAGTTCCTTGAGGCGCTCAGTCATAAGTCGGCAAACTCCGAAATGCACGTCCCACCATTTCACGCCTGGAGCTGCAAGGGTGACCGCATAGTCGTGACACTCTTTTACGATGCTGTAAATCTCACGTTGACGCTGGGTGAAGGTGCCGCTGACGGGCATTGTGCGGGTATTGTCGCTGCTGTAGTTCTCGTTTGTCTCGGCTCCTGCATCGCAGAGGAACAGTCGTCCTGCCTCGAGAGAACGAGGGCTGGGATAGCCGTGCATAATCTCGCCATGCTGTGTAACAATAGGCGGGAAGCTGACCATACAACCTTTACTGCTGGCAATGCCGCTGATATGGCCTGCAATCTCCTGCTCCGTAACGCCTGGACGGCACATCCTCATGGCAGTTGTGTGCATTTCATAACCGATGGCACAGGCGCGCTCTATTTCGGCAATCTCGCCTGCACTCTTCACGGCTCTTTGGTCAACAACAGCCTTGATGAGTTCCAAACTGGCAGCTTCCCTTTGCTGAGAGGGATGAATGCCCAGCATATCCATGAGCTGAATCATGGTATCGTGGCGATAAGGCGGCAGGAAATGGATGCGCTGACCTGCAGCTTTAGCCTTTTTAATGAAGTCCGAAAGGCCCTTCATCGGCAAAGTCTTTACCACACCCGTCTCAGCAGCCATATCGGCCACACTATCCACACTACCGAACCAAACAATATCGTCGATATCAATATCGTCGCCTACAAGGTACTCTTGGTTGTAATCCACGTCGATAACGCCAGCCAAACCTTCGCGGTGCAGCCCGAAAAAATAGAGGAATGAGCTGTCCTGACGAAAGTGATAGACGTTGGCAGGATAGTTGGCAGGCGAGTCGTTGTTACCCATCAGCAGTATGATGCCCGAGCCGATGCGCTCCTTGAGCAGCCTTCGCCGCTCGATGTATGTCTGTTTGTCGAAAAGCATCTCAGTAATTGATTTGATTATTTACGATTTACTATTAAATCATTTTATTTCTATAGTTGACGAGGTGAGGCTTTCTGCTGCCTTGCGGATGATGTTGAGCGTCGTTGTGTCGGCTGCAAAGACAGCATTGAGGCCTTGCTCTTCCTGTGCCGGGTCGCCAACGTAGTCGTCCCAGCGCTCCCAACGGGTGTGCTTCGGCTCGGCATAACCGCCCCAAGCCCAGAAGCAGCAGCCCTGCAATTTCCCGCTGTCCCTGAGAAGCCCCCAGATATAGGCGTAGTAGATGTCACGCCCCTGAGTGGAAGAACCAGGATCGATGAGATAGCCGTCGCGGGGATAACCAAACTCCTCCAGAACCATCGGCTTCCCTAAATCCTTCACAGCATCCCAGCAGAGATCCATGTAGGCACATGTCCTGCGAGCAGCATACGGCACGCTGTCCAATGGGGACGTCGCTCCGTTTCCGGCCAGGCCGGCCTCGAGCGGACCGCTCACAGGACCGAGCCAATGCCAGTTGTAGGGCCAGATGTGGATGCAGATGTAGTCAATCTCGGGGAAGGCATGAACCTGGCGGAATAGCTCAGGGTCTTCCTCGCAACCCACGATACCTTCGCTTCCTGTCGTGACGAGGTGATTGTCGTCGAGGCTCTTGATGAGCTTCGCCTGCGACTCAATCCAGTTCGCGAAGCAGACCTTTGTCACAGAATCGCGGGCAAAGGCACGAGGCTCGTTCGCAAGCTCCCAAGCCATGATGGCTGGCGATTCTGAATAAGGTTTGCCTGTGACTGTGTTGGTACGCGTGATGATGTAACGGATGTGTCGCTCGGCCATCGCCTTGGCGCTGTCGTTCTGCACAAACTGGCAGTGATAGCGCTGGGCAACAACCCAGTCCGACCAGTCAGGCACCGGCCCGCATCCCGCCCATTCCAGATAGGCACCGTATCCACCACTCCACTCCCAGGAATTGTTGAGGAAAAGAACGGCTGTCATCTCCCGTTTCTCAAGTTCTGCAATCAAATAGTCCAAGCCCTGCAGTATCGTGTCGTTATATACGCCAGGCTCTGGCTGCAGGACGGGAACAACATGCGAAGCCACTGTGTCCGGGCCTTCGCCGCCTACTAAAACGCGCACATTACTGATGCCCACTTCCTGCATGAGGTCTAGTTCCTTCTGGAGACGTTCGCGGTTACCGCCCTGACCTTCACTTGCCAGTACGGCACCGTACCAGAAGTTCGCGCCGATGAACTTGTACTCCGTCTCGCCGCGATAGAATTTCCCATCGCGAACCGTTACGAAAGTAGAGCTGTTGTTTGACTTTTCACTTTGACAGGAGAAGAGTCCTGCCAAAAGAATCGTAAAGATGTAAGCGAGGCGTTTCATAACATTATTCTATTTATCTCCCTCTCTCTTGGAGAGGGCTAGGGTGAGGCTTTATATAATTATCTTGCTCTTGTGGTAGTTGTCGCGGAAAGACGTTGGCGAACAACCTTTCTTCTTTTTGAAAATACGGTTGAAATTGCTGATGTTGTTGAAGCCACAGCTGTAGCAAATCTCTGCTACGCTGGTGTTGGTATCAACAAGTAGCCGAGCCGCATAGCCAAGGCGGATGTCAATAATGTAGTCGCTGACCGTCTTGCCCGTTCGGGTACGGAAAAAGCGGCTGAATGCAGCAGGCGTCATGCCTGCGATGTCTGCAAGCGTCTTCAGGCGTATTTCGTTCTTGAAGTTCTGGTCGATATGCTCCTCGACGGCACGCACACGGCGACTTTCGGGTTGGTTCTTCACATTGGCGAACGACTTGCTGGCCAACAGATGGTAATTGTCTTGCAGAGAGAGCTCATAGAGAATTTCGAGAAGCGAAAGCATACGATAGAAGCCTGGCTGCGCCGAAGTGATGCCGGTAATCTTGCCATACAACTCCATGATGGCAGGTAGCTCGAAAGCGATGCCGCGCTTGGCGTTCTCGAAGAGGGCGCGAAGGCTGCTCAACTGGTTCTTCTGTAAAAACTGTTCGCCAAGCAGGTCGGGCGGGAACTGAATGGTAATCTCATGAATCGAGTGACTCTGACAATCGTATTGATCCCACATGTGCTCCAATCCGCTGCCCACAAGTACGAGGTCATATTTGCCCAAAACCTCGATACTATCACCCACAATACGACGAGCTCCATCGCAATGTTCTACAAAATTAAGCTCCATTTCCTCATGCTTGTGCAATGGGTAGGTGAAGCAATCTTTGTCACGGTCCACCATCAGGAAACAATCCTTCTCTCCAAGTGGTGTAACTTCCGTAATAACCTTATCAATCATGATATTAAAATATATGTTTTTCTTTTTTTGCGGCGTAAAGATACAACCTTTTTGTCAGATGAACAAAAATTGGGCAAAGAAAACATCAGAAGAGATGCATCACGCCACTTGCAGGCCTCCCTGCTAATAGTTCCTGACGCATATAATCCATATAAGGAGCCACATGCTGGAAGAAAATGCGGTAACCGGCGCAGAGATAATTGAGTCCAGGTTCGCCGTCGGCTGTATGGAGGAAACGCAGGCGGGGACATTCTCCGTGACAGGCCTTGAGCCACTGGCACTCGCAACACTGGCGGGGAAGGGCTTCCTTCTTCATACGACTGAAGCGGTTCTGCTTTGCTCCGTAAAGCATCTGCGGCAAACCATTCGTACGTATGTTACCTAGTTTATACTGTGGGAAAACAAAGTGGTCGCAGGAATAGACGTCGCCGTTATGTTCCATGACAGCTGCATGTCCGCACTCCTCGGCATAGACGCATACCCCTGGCTCTACGCCTATCCAACCGGCGAGAGTCGCATCAAAGAGCTGCACGAAGACCTCGCCGACATCGTGCCGCACCCATTCGTCGAAGATAACACACATGAAGCGTCCCCACTCCTCGGAACATATACTGAAGGGAGCAATGGGACAATCCTTGTCGAAGACCTGGGCCAGATGCCGCCCGTCGCTATGCTCCTTGATGCGCTCCACAACGGGACTTATCTGCAGGTACTTGCAATGCAGTTCGTCTCGGAAGAAATGATAGAAAGCAAGTGGGTCTTGAGCGTTATGATGGTTGGCTGTCGCCATCGCGTTCCACTCGACACCGTATTCGTTGAGCAATTTGATGCCGTCCATCACTCTCGTCCAGGTTCCCTTGCCTTGGGCATCAAGACGATAGGCATCGTGCTGTTCCTGTGTCCCGTCGATACTGATGCCGACGAGCCAGCCTTCGTCGTGGAGGAATTGGCACCATTCAGGCGTCAGGTAAAGTCCGTTTGTCTGTATGCTGTTGCTGATGCGCTTGCCCTGTCCGTAGTATTGCTGAAGTTTTACAGCCTGCCGATAGAAACTGAGCGGCTTGAGCATCGGTTCGCCTCCGTGCCAGGTGAAGAGCACATCGGGCGTCTGTTGAAGCTGGATATAGTCGCGGATGTACTGCTCAAGCAGCTTGGGACTCATTCCAGCCCCCTCCCAACCTCCCCGAGGGGAGGCTTCCCGACTGGAGAATTTAGTTTCCTCCCCCTCGGGGGAGCCGGAGGGGGGCTGCAAGTGTTGCTTCTCCAGATAATAGCAGTACTTGCAACGCAGGTTGCAGAGCGGTCCTGCCGGCTTTGCCATTACATAGAGCGGACGGGCGTATGGATATGCTGTTGGCATGATCTCTATTCTCTAATCCAATATCTTGTTCGCAAGATATTTCACAGGGTACCAAATGGCGATCCATCCTACAGCGAGGACGGTGATGAGGACGAGGAGGATATCCGTCAGATAAACGCTTACGGGATAATCCTCTACGATAAAACTACCTTCGCTGTCACCCATGCTGACCAGACCGTACTCCTGTTGTATCCAACAAAGAACAGCACCAAGCACCAAACCGAGCAAGGCTCCTGCCAAGCTGATGATGTGACCTTCCAGTCGGAAGATGGTGCATATCTGAGCATCGGTCGCTCCAAGACTTCTGAGCGTCTGGATATCCTGCCGTTTGTCAATCATCAGCATCGAGAGCGAGCCGATGATGTTGAAGCAAGCCACCAAAAGGATGAAGGATAGGAAGACATAAGAGATGAGCTTCTCGATACGCATGACGCGGAAGACATCGCTCTGCTGCTCGTAGCGGTCCTCCACCTTGAAACGCTCGCCAAGTTGTGTCTGAAGTAGTTGCTTGGCCTTATCGGCATCGATGTTTTCCTTCAGTTTCAATTCAACAGACGAAATCCTGCCCTCTCGGTCGAAAAGTTTCTGAGCAAACTGAAGGCTGGTGAGGATGTAGTTTGCATCGTACTTCGACTGCCTGACCATAAAGACAACACCTGGGCTCTGAAGTTCGTCGTGATTAAAGGAGGACAAGGGATTGCCAATGTTAACGCGCTCGCCGCGTTTGGGAGCATAGACTTGTAGTGGGTTCTCGAAGAATGCTTGGAGGCCGAGCTGTTGTGCCAATTGTATGCCCAACACGCCGTACTCCAATACGTCAGCGTGAAGACAGAAAGACCCGTCGCCGTAGAGGATGTCCTCGATGTGCGACTGCTTTGTGAAATTATCTGCCACACCCATGATGGTTACGACATGTTGTCTGCCATCCTGAACCACAAGCGCCTGCCCTTCAAGTACCGACGTAAAGACTTCAATCATATCGCTGCCTTTGATCCTTAGCAGAGCGGTATCTTTCACGCTGACCGTCTGTCCATCTTTGGGTGTGACAAGCAACTCAGGGTCGAACGTAGTGAAGAGGTCAGCTACGAGGTCTTGGAAGCCATTGAACACGCTCAAAGTGACCACCATCGCCATAGTCGCCACAGCCACACCAAGCACCGAAATGCCACTGATGATGTTAATGGCATGGTGACTCTTCTTGGCAAAGAGATAACGCCTTGCTATGAACAATTCATAGTTCACTGTTTCAGCAGTTTGTCGATGTGTTCGACGTAATCCAACGAATCGTCGATGAAGAACTTAAGTTCGGGGATGATGCGGAGCTGCTTGCCGACGCGGGTGCCGAGTTCGTAGCGAACCTGACGCTGGTTGGTGTTGATGTTCTGCACGATTTCCTCCGCCTTCTCGCTGGGGAAGACGCTGAGATAGACGCGGCAGACGCTCAAGTCGGGACTGACGCGGCAGACGCTAACGCTTACCAGAACGCCACGCATCGCACTTGTCTGCTTCTGGAAAATATCGCTCAACTCCTTTTGAATGAGACGCGCTATCTTGTTTTGTCGGGTTGTTTCCACTTTGATGATTGTTTTAACTTATCTTATGGGGCTTATAGGGCCTATGGGTTTATTCCTCTGGCAAGAACATTGGGTCCCAAGCGGGCAGGCGGATGGGCTTCTGCTTCAGCAGGTCGAGCACGGAAGCTGGGCAGTAGCGGCGATTGGCCACAATGCGGAACATATACTCGCGGAACCATTCGTCGGTCATGATGATATAGCCGTTCGCGCCACTATCGGAGCCCCAGCTATTTTCCACCTTCCACTTGATGGGCTTGCCTTCGCCATTGAGGTCAACCGCCATTAGGGTCATGGCGTGCGTACTGCCGCTGTCGAAGGTTTCGATGCGCTGCTTTTTGTTCATGCCGAATGTGGTGCTCAGGAGGCTTCCGTAGTCGAAGTTGTTGAGGTCGGCTATGCCAGTACTACGGTCGAGGAACTTATTGACGTCGCAGCTGAAATAGATTTGGCAGCTGTCCTTCAGGGAGGCGATGGCAATGCTCTCCAGGTCTTCAATGGGGATGTTGACGTAGAGCCAGTTGTGGCCGTCATAGACGTGGCGGTCGTAGTCGATTTCATATACTTTATTATATGGGCGGCTAGGATCGTTCATCAGCATGACGTAGTCCTTGTTGAGGTCTTCGCCCTCGTCGATGCAGTAGGTTTTGAAGAACTCCTGCGGGGTGTAGCTGCGGTCCTTATAGGTGAACTGCGTGGGAGGCACGCCATAGGCCATCACAAGCATCTTATAGATGGTGCCGAGCTGCTCCACCTTCAGGGCTTCGAGCTGTTTCTCGTTCATGCCGGCTTCGCTCTTCTCGCGGAGGGTGATGCCGAACTCGCGGAGCTTCCGCCTTATGTGTTCGCGAAACTCGCTTGTGCTGTTGCTGACGTAGGTTTCGGGCATGATGTCGGCAGGCACAACGCCGTACTTCGTGGCGAGGTCGGCAACGCCGGTATAGGTGCCGCCATCGGAGAGAGGATGCTGGAAGAGCCAGCGCACAATCTCGCTGTCAATCGGTTGTTTGCGTGTGTCGATGATGCCCTGCAGAAAGAGGTTGCTCTTCTCCAATTGGTCGTAGAAGAAAAGGTAGCACTGGCTGAGCACGAAGTCTTTCGTGCCGAGCTTCTTCATGGCGCGGCCTCTCAGCACGTTCAGGCCCGTAAAAAGCCAGCAGCGTCCGCTGCCTTTCTGGTCGGTGATGCCCGTGTTCTTAATCTCGATGCCAAAGCTCTTGTCCTTGGCGCCGGCATTCTCTTGGTTAATGGCCATCTTCTGGAGACCGACATTGCTGATGGCGTTGCGGAGTGCCTTCTCGGCGGGAGTACCAGTGTAACTGCCTTCGAGTTGCTTCAGCACATCGGGCGTGATGTTTGTCTGGGCACAGAGCAGCGAGCAGAAGGAGGCTGCCAATGTGCATAGAATAGTCTTTTTCATATCTTACTTTGTTTTATTGCGCTGCAAAGATACAAAAAAAAACAATTATACCGCCCATATCGCGCTATAATATTAATATAATGTGTAACTTTGCCTAGGGATAAAATTCTTTTCTTCGGCATTTAAAATTATTTTCAAGCTTTGAAAATTTATAACCAAACCTTGAAAATAAATTATCAAGCCATAAAAATATATTTTCAAGCCTGGAAAATTATTTTTCTCCCTATATTTCGTAACTTTGTACCCAGAACTAAAATATTTTATACGTAATAACAAGAAATTTTATGGCACAGTACATTAAAAAAGAGATGCCCGACCTGAACGGAACAGGCGAAAAGAAGGCTTATTACAAGCTGAAAACATGGCGCAAACTGGACTTCAACGAGTTTGTAAAACGCTGCAGTTCACTCCACAGGACATACAGCAGGAGTGTGATAGAAGGCGTTGTGATAGCTGTTTGCGAGCATCTGACTTATGAGATCAGCAACGGATACAGCGTGAAGATTGACGGCTTGGGCACATTCACGGCCAAACTGGGTGTCCGCGAGGACAAGGAAATGGACGATTTCGAGGAAGGAACCACCAAACGTAACGCGAAGAGCATAGAAGTTACCGGCGTAAAATTCAGGGCCGACAAGAATCTGGTATGGGAGATCGACCGGAACTGCGACCTGGAACGCGGAGGTGAAGAGCGCCTGAGAAAGCCCAAGTATTCGCCGGAAGAGCGCATCGTGCGGGCCCGTCAGTACATAAGAGACAAGGGTTTTATGCACGTAGATGAATACGCCCGGCTGACAGGCTTGTCCTACTCTACTGCTTCAAGGGAACTGCGTCGCATTGCCTCCGATCCATCGTCAAGCATCATAAGTCAAGGCCGCAAAAGCGGGAAAGTGTACGTTCTGGCAAAGGAAGCCTGAGATTAGTAACGTTTTCTCGTTATTTCCCCCTTTCTTTTGCCTTTTCCTTTTGCCGTCTCGATTGTTTTCCTTATTTTTGCAAAGGAATTATACTTTTTTATGAGGAGAAGCAATTACGATAAGCAGCCAAGTACGCATATTGAAGGCAAGATTGTTTGCGGCTGGGATAACATTGTCAAGACACTGTCCGAGGCTTGGGCGGACGAACCCGTATGGGCCATCGACCTCTACCCGGGCACCTACGAGGAGGACTTCATCAACGCTTTCGCCCGGACAGGCAGAAAGATTGTCAATACGCGCGACTTGATGCGCCCGGAGGAGGAAATCCGACAACTGACGGAACGATTCATGACAGACGATGTGCTGTTCGGGTACCTCTCAAATATAAGGCTGGAAGAGTACTGGACCCCCCAGCCCCCTTTAGGGGGAGAAGACCCCCTAACCCCCTTTAGGGGGAACACTCCCATCATTATCATCGGCACTGGAGCGGCTTCTTTTCTCCCCCTAAAGGGGGTCGGGGGGCCTATTTGTTACGCCGATATGGCGCGGTGGGAGATTCAGCAGCGGTTCCGCCGACACGAGGTGAAGGCGCTGGGCATCGACAACCACGAGGACAGCCCGTCGGTGCAATACAAGAGGGGCTACTTCAACGACTGGAATATCATCGACCGCTACAAGGACGAGTTGATGCAGAGCGGACGCATCGAGTTCTGGATTGACTCGAACAAGCGCTCCACCCCCAAGATGATTACCGACGCTCAAATGCGGCAGGGATTGGAACGCACGGCCCACAAGCCTTTCCGCGTCGTGCCTTTCTTCGACCCTGCGCCTTGGGGCGGACAATGGATGAAGGAGGTCTGTGACTTGCCAAGAGAGGAGCAAAATTACGGATGGTGCTTCGACTGCGTGCCGGAGGAGAACAGCCTCTATCTGGAGGCCGAGGGCGTGCTCTTCGAGCTGCCTTCGCAGGATGTCGTGCTGGCTCACAGCCGCGAGTTGCTCGGTCAGCAGGTCTGGGCTCGCTTCGGCAAGAGTTTCCCCATCCGCTTCGACTTCCTCGACACAATTGGGGGCGGCAACCTCAGCCTGCAGGTTCACCCCACCAACGAGTTCGCCCAAAAGGAGTTCGGGCTGCCTTACACCCAAGACGAGAGCTACTACCTGCTCGATGCAGGCGAGGATGCCGTCGTCTATCTCGGCCTGAAGGAAGGCATCGACAAGGTGCAGATGATAGAGGACCTGCGGGCCGCACAGCGCGGCGAAATCCTGTTCGATGCCGAGAAGTACGTCAACAAGCTGCCCGCCAAGAAGCACGACCACTACCTCATCCCGGCCGGCACCATCCATTGCTCCGGCGCGAACAGCATGGTGCTCGAAATCAGCTCTACCCCAAGCATCTTCACCTTCAAACTGTGGGACTGGGCTCGTCTCGGCCTGGACGGCAAGCCGCGCCCCATCAATGTGGAGAGAGGCAAATTCGTCATCCAATGGGAGCGCACCACGCCCTTCGTGAAGGCGGAAATCGCGAACCACTTCGAGGTGCTGAGCGACAAGGACGGCATCAAGGAGGAACGTACAGGCCTGCATCCCAACGAGTTCATCGAGACGCGCCGCCATACTTTCTCCCATCCCGTGGAGCACAACACCCAGGGTGGTGTCAACGTTCTCAACCTCGTGGACGGTGAGGCAGCCCTCATCGAGAGTCCCGACGGCAAGTTCGCACCCTTCGAAGTGCACTATGCCGAAACCTTCATCATCCCCGCCTGCATCGGCCGCTACACCATCAAACCCCTCAGCGGCGAGTGCATGACGATAAAAGCCTACATAAGAAAATAACATGAAAACATCCCTCCTCTCCATATTAGCAATGTTCCTAGCGCTCACAGCAAGCGCTCAGGGCACATTATTGGCTGACTTCGAGAACGGAGGGACAGGAAGATTGAGAATCGGTACGGACTATGCGGCCAACCTGTTCAAGGTAACGCCAAAAGTAATGACCAATCCCGACAAGACGGGAATAAACACTTCGAACCGATGCGTTGGTGCCACGAATGTCGCAAATGCGGGTTGGTGGCAGAACTTCTTGGTTATGGAGCTCAAGACGCCCGTCGTCATCAAGGACGACAACTGCTTTCTGTCGATGCTGGCCTACCGCTCCATCCAGCCAAAGGATATGCGCATCGGCATCAACGGCTATGGGGATACGGAACAAATTTTTCAGGGAAAGCTGTCGCAGGATGCCACTTGGCAGGAGCTGACCTTCGACCTCGAAGCCTTCTACGGCCAAAGGCTTCAGAAGATTTACATCATATTGAGTTGCAACTGGAGCGACCCAAGCTCCGGCTGGGGAGAGGCGACCTATTGCTTCGACGACATACGCCTCAGTGGAGCCGAGCCTTTGCCGGATGCCACCGCAAGAATAGATACCTCAGTGTGCTATCAGACCATTCAGGATTTCGGAGCCAGCGACTGCTGGACGACGGAGTTCATCGGCGACTATTATAGCGAGAAGGAAAAGGCGAAAGCCGCCAAGTATCTGTTCAGCCAGCAGATGGACAAGAACGGCAACCCCGAAGGCATCGGCCTGAGCTGCTGGCGTGTGAACATCGGGGCAGGCAGTGCCACACAAGGCGAAGACAGCAACATCGCAGAGGAAATCCATCGCACAGAATGTTTCCTGAATCAGGACGGCACCTACGACTGGACGCGGCAGGACGGACAGCAATGGTTCATGCGTCAGGCGAAGGAATATGGCGTTGACCACTTCCTGTTCTTCTCCAACTCCCCGCCCATCTACTACACGAAGAACGGCAAGGCCAATGCCAATAACCAGAACATTACGTGCAACCTGAAAACGACCTGCTACGATGACTTCGCGGAGTTCCTTGCCACCGTCACGAAGCATTTCACAGACGAGGGCTACAACGTCACCTACATCGACCCTGTCAACGAGCCGCAGTATGACTGGAAGAGCGGCCAGGAGGGCTCGCCTTGGGAGAACTCGGACATAACGAAGCTCGCCAAGCAACTCGACAGGTCGATTGCCAGCCGAGGACTCGACACGAAGATACTCATCCCCGAGGCCGGTTCGCTGGCCTGCCTCTATGCCGGCACATCCGCGCGGGGCAACAAGCAGATTGAGGCCTTTTGGAAACGCACTAACTCCTCCACCTATATCGGCAACCTGAAATCGCTGGTACCCGTAGCAGCAGCCCACAGCTACTGGACTGTCAGCAGCGACGAGTTGTTGCGGGAGGTGAGGGAAAAGGTCCGCAACGAAGCCGCCAAGTACGGTGTGCAAGTGATGCAGACGGAATGGTCGATGCTCGACGATCCGCCAAGCACCAGCGCAGGGTTCCCTGCCAGCTACGCGGAGGCCTCGAAGATGGGCATCGCGCTCTTCATGGGCAAGCTGATTCAGTGCGACCTCACCATCGGGAACATGGTGGGCTGGAGCTACTGGACAGCTTTCTCGCAAGAGAAGTGGGGACATAAGAACCGCTTCCACCTTATCCGCGTAAACACAAAAGGCGATACAGGCGAGGAAAGCACCGGTGACCTCAAGCAGGGCGGAACGCTGACTGCCGACAAGAACCTCTGGGTGCTTGGCAACTTCAGCCGCTTCATCCGCCCAGGCTACAAACGCATCGAACTCGAGTCTTCCGAGACAGATGATGGCCGCCTCCTGCTCAGCTCTGCCTGGCTGTCACCCGACGAGAACGAGGTCGTGACGGTGCTGGTGAATCTGAGTCATGCCCGCCGGAAGATCGATTTGTCGATGGTTTCGGGAGAAGCAAGCGAGGTCAGGACATACGTGACCGACCGAAGTCGCGACCTCAAGCTCGACACGTCGCTGCAGGACCTGCACAACCTGGAACTGCCAGCCCGCTCTGTTGTGACTGTCGTCATCGGCCTGGAGGACGCGACTGGAATAGGGAATGAAGAATTAAGAATAAAGAGTGAAGAATCAGACAATGTCATCTATGACCTCAGCGGTCGGAAGATAGTAAATGACAAATTGTCCAAAGGTATTTATATCATAGACGGACGCAAGATAGCGAAATAAATCAGAATAATAAGAATAATCAAAAAAGAACTACGACTATGACTAAAGACAAGAAAATCGTGCTGACGCTGGATGCAGGCGGAACGAACTTCGTGTTCTCAGCAATTTGTGACAATGAAGAGATTGTAGAACCCGTGCGCCTGAAGGCCGTAACCACCGACACGGAGGGCTGTCTGGCTACCCTTGTGCAGGGCTTCACCACCGTCAAGGAAAAGCTCGACGCAGAGCCTGTGGCCATTAGCTTCGCCTTCCCTGGCCCTGCCGACTACGAGCGCGGCGTCATCGGCGACCTGCCGAACTTCCCGTCCTTCCGTGGCGGTGTGGCACTTGGTCCCTATCTGGAGAGCGTCTTCAAGATTCCTGTGTATGTGAACAACGACGGCAACCTGTTTGCCTATGGTGAGGCTCTGGCTGGTGCCCTGCCCCGTATCAACAAGGCACTGGAAGACGCTGGCTGCAAGCGTCGCTATAAGAACCTGGTTGGCATTACCCTCGGCACTGGTTTCGGTGGAGGTGTTGTGATTGACAAAGTCCTGCTGAAGGGCGATAACAGCTGTGGCGGCGATGTCTGGTGTATGCGTAATGGGATGTACCCCTTCGTGATTGCCGAGGAGAGTGTCAGCATCCGTGCCGTCCGCAGAGTGTATGCCGAGATGTCGCACGAAGAGATTGGCGACCTCACGCCCAAGGACATCGGCGACATTGCCAACGGTACGCGTCCCGGCAACATGAAGGCCGCTCAGGAGAGCTTCCGCCAGTTGGGTCTGGTCTGCGCAGCCGCTTTGGTAAATGTGCTGAACATTGTCGATGGCATCGTCGTTATTGGCGGAGGTCTGTCCTACAACTCGAAGTGGATTCTGCCCGGCATGATGGAAGAGTTCGCCCGTCCCGCAGGCACCTTTACAGGCAACCTGCTGCCCACGCTCCAGTCGGAGGTCTATAACTTCGAAGACCCCGAGCAACGTGCCGCTTTCCTCGAGGACAAGGATGTCTATGTCAACGTGCCCCACACCGACAAGAAGGTGCTCTACTGCGCTCAACGCAAGGTGGCCATCTGCATCTCAGAGCTTGGAGCAAGCAAAGCCATCAACCTCGGTGCTTACAACTTTGCACTTAATCAAATAAAATGACCCCGCCCCCTAGGGGGTGTAATAAAGTAATAGCATTTGTAACCTAATAAACAAAATCCCTTCGACCGAAGTCTCCCCCTAAGGGGGTCGGGGGGTCCGTAATATGAATAAAAAACTAATTCCCGTTATGCTGTGCTTCTTTACCATGGGCTTCGTCGATATGGTGGGCATAGCCAGCAACTATGTGAAGGCCGACCTGAATCTCTCCGACTCGATGGCCAACACGCTTCCCTCGCTTGTGTTCCTGTGGTTCCTCATCTTCAGCATTCCTACAAGTCTGCTGATGAACAAGATAGGTCGCAAGAACACGGTCCTTCTGAGCCTTGTGATGACGCTAGCAGCAATGGTGATTCCCGTGCTCACCCTCGACTTTACCATGCTGCTCCTGTCCTTCTCCCTTCTGGGAATAGGCAATGCCATCATGCAGACATCGCTCAACCCATTGGTAGATAGTGTGATGAAGGGCGGTGCATCGGCCAGTACTCTCACCTTCGGGCAGTTCATCAAGAGCATCGCCTCATTTCTGGCTCCCATCATCGCCTCGTGGGGCGCAACCACAAACGCCTTCGGCTTCGGCTGGAAAGCACTCTATCCCATATACTTTGGCGTAGGCATACTGGCAACATTGTTGCTCTTCGGCACTCGAATCACAGAACAGCCTGCCGCACAAGAGCAGAAGTCTGTTGGAGAGCAGTTCGCCGGTGCTTTTGCTTTGCTCAAAGACCCGTTCATACTCTTCTGTTTCCTTGCAATCATCTGTCATGTCGGCATTGATGTGGGAACGAGTGTGACAGCTCCGAAGATTCTGATGGAGCGCGTAGGCATGAGCCTTGATGATGCCGCTTTCGTTTGCACCATCTACTTTGTAGCCAAAGCGGCAGGCAGCTTCTCTGGCAGCTTCATTATGAAGTTCCTCAAGGACTGGACCTTCCTGTTCCTCAGTGTCCTGATGATGGTAGCGGCAGCTTTCGGCCTCATCTATGGTCAAGACACCGCCACTATCTACGCTAGCGTCGCTCTGATGGGCTTCGGCAACGGCAATCCCTTCAGCATCGTCTTCGCAAGAGCCCTGCAAGCTGCTCCGGAGAAGAAGAACGAAGTCAGTGGCCTCCTCATCATGGGCATCTTCGGCGGCACCATCTTCCCACTCCTCATGGGCTTCGCCAGCGACGCCATCGGACAGATAGGAGCCGTCCTCGTCATAAGCGTAGGTATCCTCTACCTCCTCGGCTTCTGGCTTAAAGGCAAGTTCCGTCTGCGCCTAAGCGAAGCGAAGAAGGCATAAGTTTTTCGGAGAAATATAGAAAAAGGAGCAACCTCACGGCTGCTCCTTTTCGCTGTTAGCTGTTGTTTTTGAGAGAAAAGTTATGACTCTCGTGCAACTGATTGTTTTAATAAGCAAATAATTTTATAAGGCATACGTTATTATCGGGAGAATGAGTCGAGGGTGTCCACCGGCTGTGCGGTGAGCGATGCTGACTGCTGCTCGGGACTGCCAATAGTGATGTGCTGCAAGCTATCCTCGCAAGTGCATTTTGCCATCTGCTGGGGGACGATATTTTCCTCACTGAAACTCTGGTAAGCGGCATTCCCGATTGTGAGCAGGATAGCGACGAGTCCAGCTGCTCTGTAGAAGGGACGGAGGCGACGCATGAAGGTAACTCGGCGTGCTTTGCAAAAGCTTCCCTCCATCCTCCCCCCAAGAAGGGAGGCTTCCTCATCTACAAGAGAGAGCATCCTGTTGGCAAAGTCCTCGCTCAGGTGCTCGTTTGCCATTTTGTCTTCTTCGATGAAGAGCTGGCGATATGGAAGCAGACTAGCCGGTACATTCTCCTGTCGGAAGAATGTACGGAGGATAGCTTCCTCTTCGAGCGTCGTCTGGCATTCCCAGTAACGCTCCAGCAGTTGTTCTATGTATTTATAATCCATTCCTTTATTTTTGTCCTAGCCCGATGCAGATAGACCTTCACTTGTGTCTCGCTGATGCTCAGCACTTGTGCAATCTCCTGATATGTTCGTCCTTCGATGTCGCGCAATTCCATTATGGTACGCTGTATTTCCGGCAGGTTGTCCATGAGCCTTCGTACGAGAGAGAGTTGCTCGCGAGCTTCTATCGACTGCAATCCGTTGTCTGTTGTCAGTTGTTCGTTGTCAACCACATCAAGGGACTTGATGTTCCGTCCCATCCGCTTCGTGACATCGAGTGCCCTGTTACGGCAAACTTGGAAAGCATACGCTTCGAGATTGTCTATCTGCTCCCACTGGCTGCGTTGCTCCCACACTTTCAGAAGTGTGTCTTGTACCACATCCTCGGCCTCTGCCCTGTTCATCGTAATGCGAAAAGCCAAGCGGAAAAGCCTGTCGCCCAGCGGCAAAACGGTGGTTCGGAAGCTGATATTATCCATCTCTCTACTTATGAAGACGATTCAGGGCTGCAAAAGTTACAGCCCTGAGTAAATTATTTTTCTTTTATTATCGTTCCCCGCGAGCCATCGATGTTATCCGAGTGTGTAATAACAACTTGTCGCACACCTTTATGAAGGGCTTCAAAAGCATTCTCAAGTTTCGGAATCATGCCGCCAGATACGACGCCTTCGGCAGCGAGACGCTTGAACTGTTCTTCATTGATGGAAGGAATGACGCTGCTGTCATCATCGGCATCGCGAAGGACGCCTGCTTTTTCGAAACAAAAAGTCAGCGTCACTTCGTAATGTTCCGCAAGAGCACAAGCCATAGACGAAGCAATGGTGTCGGCATTGGTATTGAGGATGTGGCCTTCGCCATCATGCGTAAGCGGGGCGACAACAGGCACGGAACCGCCTTCGATAAGTTCCGATAGCAACCGGGCATCGACCATATCGACGTCACCGACAAAGCCGAAATCGACCATTTGCTCTGTGCCGTCGTCCATCTTGACGCGCTTCAACGGACGCTTATGGCTGCGAATCACATTACCATCGGCACCTGTCAGACCAATCGCTTTCACACCTTTTGCCTGAAGGCTAGCCACGACATTCTTGTTTACCAGCCCACCATAAACCATAGTCACTACCCGGAGCATCTTTTCGTCTGTGATGCGTCGGCCTCCCACCATGCGGCTTTCTATGCCAAGACTGGAGGCCAACGATGTTGCAAGCCGTCCGCCGCCGTGCACCAAAACTTTGCGACCCTCTATTGCAGCAAACTGGCAGAGCAACGAAGTCAGCGACGCCCTATCCTCGACGATGCCGCCTCCTACCTTTATTATATTAAGTGATTCTTTCATTTTTAGCCTATCTAGCTATTCTAGTCAAGCTAGTTACTTTAACTAATTTGCTCCCCGATAGCGGTTCTCGTCTTTGTCTTCGAGCATTGAGAGATAACTCGTGTAGCGGCTCTCGGCAATATGTCCCTCAGCCACAGCCTGCAGGACGGCACACCCCGGTTCGTGGGTATGTGTGCAGTTTCCGAAGCGGCAATTGTCGGAAGTTTGGAATATCTCGCGAAAATAATGCGAAACCTCCTCGCGTTCCATATCGAACGTGCCGAAGCCTTTGATTCCTGGTGTATCGATGAGCGCTCCGCCCTGCGGTAGGAAGTACATCTGAGAGAACGTAGTAGTGTGTATGCCTGCGTCGTGCGCTACGCTAATTTCTGCCGTCTTGGCATCGGCTTCAGGAACAAGCATATTCAAAAGCGTACTTTTGCCTACACCACTGTTGCCGCTCAGCAATGTGGTCTTGTCTTGAAGTGCTTCACGCAACTCCACAATCCCGTTGCCATCTATTGCCGAGCATGTCAGGCATGCATAGCCGATGGTTCGGTAGAGCGTCACGAGTGCATCCATCTGCTGCTTCTCCTCGACGTTGTAGAGGTCTGTTTTATTGAAGATGAGGAGCACCGGTACACGATACGCCTCGGCGCTCGCAAGGAAGCGGTCGATGAAGGTCGTACTCGTCTCGGGATGCGCGATGGTAGCAACCAGTGCTGCCATATCAATGTTTGCCGCAATGATGTGACTCTGCTTGGAGAGATTCGAAGCACGCCGGATGATATAGTTGCGACGATCCTCGATCTCGTCGATAAGAGCTGTCTGCCCGTCGGCACTGGGTGTAATCGTCACCACATCGCCCACTGCTACGGGGTTCGTGCTTCGTATCCCTTTTAAGCGGAACGTGCCCTTGACTTTACAATCGAACAACTGGCCGTCATCTGTCCTGACGGAGTACCAGCTGCCCGTATTCCTAATGATTAGGCCGCGCATCAGACGGTCATGATTTCCTTCTCCTTGGCAACGAGCAACTCGTCCACCTTCTTGATGAACTTGTCGTGCATCTTCTGCATGTCGGTTTCGGCATCCTTCTCCAAGTCCTCGGAGAGTCCGTCCTTAATACCTTTCTTGAGTTTCTCGATAATCTCCCGACGCGTATTGCGGATGCTCACCTTGGCCTGTTCGCCCTCTTTTCCGCATTGCTTTGCAAGTTGCTTACGACGTTCTTCGGTCAGAGGTGGAATACCTAGGCGGATAATTTCGCCATTGTTCTCGGGGGTAATACCCACGTTGCTATCCATGATAGCCTTCTCGATGGGACGGAACATATTCTTGTCCCAGGGTTTGATGGCAATGGTACGGGCATCGGGAGTGTTGACGGCTGCTACCTGGTTCAGGGGAACCATACTGCCGTAGCTATCCACGCGAATGCCATCCAGAATCTTCACATTGGCTTTGCCGGCACGAATATGTGCTAGAGCCTCCTCGAGGTACAACACAGCCTCTTCCATTTTCTCCTCGGCCTTGCCGAGTGTGTCCTTAACATCTATCATATTCTTTCGTATTTAGTAAGTTTATTTTGTTTAAAGTGACATTTGTTTAGCAAAAGTAGCGTTTTTTGCTAAAAAAACAAAAGGCGCTAGCCGTTTATTGCACAAAAAAGTCTATATTTGTCCCGAAGAATGCGAAAAAGGATGGAAATTGATGCCCGTATAGACGAGTTGTTGACAAATCTGGAGCCCATCACGCTGGACGAGATGAAAGAGATTCGTCTGATGAACCGCACCGACACGAAGTTCGTGACGAACAAGGAGAACTTGGCTCGTCTTTTGGAGTTGGCGCAAGGCAAGTATTATGCACAGTTTCACAACGGTAGCAAGATTGCCAATTACATGACGACTTACTGGGACACCGAGGCTCACAAGTTCTATTTGGAGCACCACAACGGGCGTTCCCCGAGGCAGAAAGTGCGCGTCAGGACCTATATGGACAGCGATGATACTTTCCTGGAGATAAAGACCAAGAACAACCACGGCCGGACAAAGAAAAAACGCGTCTCTGTGCCCAGCCAGCAGATAACTGGGGAGAATGGTAACGAGGAGTTTCTCCAGGAACGTGTACACCTCAGCCTGGCCGACATACATCCTACCGTACGCAATCAGTTTCACCGTATTACACTTGTCAATTACGGTAAGACGGAACGCTTGACTATCGACTATGATGTACAGTTTCATAACATGGAGACAGGGAAAGAGGCCAACGTTGGTCCGCTTGTCATCATTGAGCTTAAGCGAGATGGCAATGTCTTCAGTCCCGTCCTCGACATCCTGCGCGAGTTGCGCATCAAGCCCTGCGGCTTCAGCAAGTACTGCATCGGTTCGGTCATGACAAACAAGGGACTCAAGAGGAACCGTTTCAATACCCGCATGATTACTCTGAGCAAACTGGCAGGACAAAAGTTGCAAACAAATTAAGAATTTAACTTCATACACATGGACTTTCTAAACGAACTTAACTACGAATTAGGCAATCTGATAGGCCTAACGCTTTTCGATCCTCAGCATTTCATCTCCCTGGTGATGCGATTCTGCATCAATCTGGCGGTAGTAACAATCATCGCACGCTGTTTCTATTATCCTCGCAGCCATCGCCGTGACTACATGTTCATATTCATTCTAATGTCCTTGAGTATCTTTCTGCTGGTAAGCCTGATGGAGGGTGACGGCATGAATCTCGGAGCGGCAATGGGTCTCTTTGCCATCTTCGGCATCATGCGTTTCCGCACAGAGGCAGTGCCCATCCGTGAGATGACGTACCTCTTCATGCTTATTGCCGTGAGTGTCGTCAATGCTTTGGGACGTGCCGAGTTCCATCCCAAGGCTGACTATTGGGATGGCTTCGGACTGGTTACCATTATCTTCGTCAACCTGGTTTTCGTGGGTATGGCATGGCTGTTTGAGAGCAGCAAATTGGTAAGCAGCAGTTGCAGCAAATACATCAAGTACGACAACGTTGCCCTCATTGCTCCCGACAAGCGCGAGGAACTGAAAGCTGATTTGGAGAAGCGCACAGGCCTGAAGATTCAGCGTATAGAAATAGGCCTCGTTGATTTCCTGAAGGACGCCTGTCTCATCCGCATCTTCTACGATGAGCCCGCAGACCGCGGCAACAGTATAGAGGAAATGACGAAAATGCCCCGTATATGATACAACGCCGGCTTATACTTGCACTCCTGTCTCTGGCTCCCTTGCTTCTCGTCTCTGCGCAAGAGAATGACGAGCTTGGCCTGTGGAATGAGATTGGTGTGGAGAAATCCATCACCAAGAGCTGGGATGTCGGACTGGACTTGGAGTATCGTGCGCAGAACAAGTCGCGTTTCTCTGCCGGCCTCGGTACAAGCTATAAGCTGAACAAGTACCTGAAGCTGGGCATCAGCTACAATTTCCTCTACACATACAAACCGGACAAGTTCAAGAACAAGGATACTGGCGAAGTCGGTTCCGAGTCTTGGGAAGTAGGATACAACCATACTCCCGCCCATTGGTATCCCCGTCACCGCTTCAGTGTGGAAGCCACTGGCAGTATCAAGCTCTGGAAATGGCTCAAGGTTTCTCTGCGGGAGCGCTACCAGTTTACGCACAGCGCGGCCAGGACGGTGGACAAGCTGAAGCACAGAGTAAGTTACGAGAAGAAATATGACTTCGACGAAGACTGGAATGAGATTACGTGGTACGAGGAAAGTGTGAGCGATGAAACGGAGCCGAAATACTACGCTGCATTTACGGACCAGGTTCTGCGGTCGCGCCTCAAACTGGAGTATGACAAGAAGCGCTTCCCGTTTTCGCCGTTTGTTTCGGCCGAGACGCACAACAGCGTCAGCGTGGGCGACCACATGCTCCTGCAGAAGATTCGCGCTGCTGTCGGTTCTTCCTACAAGTTCCGCAAGCACAACGAGGTGTCGCTCTCGTATGTTATCACTTTCGACATGTATGACATCGAGGACAATGAGGTTGTTCGCCTGCACGACAGGAAGCACGCTATCTGCCTCGGCTACAAATACAGCTTCTGAACAATATCCAGAATTCAAAACAAGTAAATACAAAGATAAATCATGACAACAAAACATTTTCTTGCAGCTCTGCTGCTTATGGTCAGCACCAGTATGATGGCCGAAGAGTACAAGTATCTCACCATCAGCTACAGTGGTTCGGAACAAAGCATCTCCCTGCCCATCGTGCAAAGGATTACCTTCGAGGAGGGCTATGTCGTGGTGACAACGACCGAGGGCACGCATTCCTATCCCATCTCTCTTCTGGAGAAGATAACCTTTACCGAGTCTGCGACCGCTATCGAGGCTCTGCCCGAAGAGGCCAAGGACCTGACCTACAAGAACGGGACGCTTTCCATCAAGGGAGACGGCATGCTGCGCGTCTATAACACGGGCGGCGCACTCGTCAGCATCGCCTACGTCAAGGAGGGAGCCAACATCAGCCTCGCCAAGTTGCCAGCCGGAGTTTATATTGTCCGCATGGGCGACAAGACTATCAAGGTCAGAAAGTAACAGCCTTTATCCCCTCCCGGGGGAATAATATAATCCAAGATGAGTAGATTCAAGATTCAAATACAGCTCCTCCTTCTCCTCCTGGGGGTAGGGGAGTCTGCATATGCACAGGAGCAGATTCGCATTTGGCAGGCAGGCGATGACACGCGTCTGACCACGTCGGAGGTTCTTTTCTCCGGCGACGGGGCGACTTTCACCGTGGGGGACCAGTCTTTCGATGCGAGCGCGGTGGATAGCATCACGGTGGTGCACACCGTCACCGTCACATACAGCGGGGACCAGGCCGTGGTCGATCTGGGGCATGCCCCGAAGGTCACGGCAACGGTCGATGGCGCACATGTCAACATCCTCAGCACAAATGAGAAGAGCGAGTTGGAGTTCGTCCTCCAGGGCGAGAGCACTCAGGGTTCGCTGACCTACGACGGACCGCTGAAGTGCAAGTTCTACCTGAACGGGCTGAACCTCAAGAGCGACCGTGGCGCAGCCATCGACATCCAGTGCGGCAAGCGCGTGGACCTCATCCTCGTGCCGGGCACAGAGAATGTCCTTGCCGATGCGGCGGGCGGCGAGCAGAAGGCTGCGCTCTACTGCAAAGGGCACCTCGAGGTCGAGGGAAGCGGTTCGCTCACCGTCTCGGGGTACACCAAGCACGCCATTGCGACCAAGGAATACCTGGAGCTGAAGAAGAGCACGGGCAGCATTACCGTCAACAAGGCAGCCAGCGATGCCATGCACGTCGGCCAGTACTTCCTCATGAGTGGTGGCACTGTGACCCTCTCCGGACAGGCCGGCGACGGGCTGCAGGTGGAGACGCTGACGCTCAGCGACGACGTGACGCCGAATCCCGACAAGGAGAACAACGGCCAGATGTTCATCCGCGGGGGCAGTATCAATATCACGGCTGCCCACGACGATACGAAGGGCATCAAAGTCCCCGGGAATCTCTCCGTCAGTGGCGGCACGTTCGTCATCCTCGCCAGCGGGGATGGCAGTCGTGGCATCCAGGTGGCCGGGAACATGCTGGTGAATCAGGACGATAACACCACGCTGATGCAGATCCGCGCGACAGGCACCACATACGAGGACGAGGAGACCGAAGACGAGACCCGCTGCATGGGCATCAGGGTGAAGGGGAACCTCACCGTCACGGCCGGCACCATCCAGGTTGCCAACCCGGGCAAGTATTCCTACGGCATCAAGGTGGACGGCACCTACACGAAGGGCCCCGACGCAATAGTTCAGGCGAACATCAAGAACTGAAGGGGACAATCCTATACCAGACAGAAGAAGGCGAGCTTGCGGCTCGCCTTCATTTTTCACTTTTCAATCTTGATCATCTCCCGGTTCGGGGTCGTCGGGATCACCGCCACCACCAGGGGTGTCACCTCCGCCACCGGGCGTGTCACCTCCTCCACCGGGGGTATCACCGCCACCGCCCGGAGTGTCACCGCCTCCACCCGGGGTATCGGAGCCTCCTCCGCCCGGGTTATCCGGCGTGTCGGGCGTAGTGCCGCCACCGCCGCCCGAGCCGCCACCGCTATTACTGCTGCTGGCGTTTGTCTTGAGATAATATTGACGAGCATAATCTTCAATTGCCTTGAACTTGCGGACCAGAGCTGTGAGTTCGGCAGAGGGACTGAGCACTTGCATGGAATTAAGGACAAGATAGAACTGCTTGATGGCTGAGTCTGTAGCCAGGCGGGCATCTCTCAGTTCACCGACGATGCGGGATGAAAGCTCATCGAAACGCTGGCTAAGCAGTTGCTGAACCAGAAGAGCTTGCGCATTGGCGTCCTGAAAGTATCCATAGATTCCGAGCGCCTCGGCATCGGCCTGACGTGCGCTGACTTCCTGCCACATATTAATTACCTTAGAGGATTCACCGCTGTAGCTGTCGCTGGTCTGGAACCCGAAATCTTTCCATAGCTGGAGGAACTCCTTGGCTTTCTGCTTCATGGGGTAGCCATCTGGCAGAGAAGCATGTCCGGACAGGATGCTGCGGACGCAAATCATCAGACAGTCCAGCGTATGGTCCTCCGTCTTCAGTCGCTCGACATTCCAGTCCTTCTGCGTCTTCAGATAGGCAATGTCTTCGCGGTTAATGGCTGCGGCCAAGGCAGTCTTGGCAGCAGTAAGGGTAGGATTATCAGAAATGAAAGCCTGAGCCTCGTTGTTGATTTGAACAGTAACGCCAACATGATTGGCGTTATTCAGATTGTTGAGATAGGAATAATTTAGGTCAATCATTGTTTAAAGATTTAAGTGGTGTTAGATATTTCTAAAGCAAATTTGTGATTTTTCGAGCCGCAATGTCGTCTGCAAGTGCCCCTTTTGGAAATGAGGGGGTCTCCGCATCGTCTGCAAGTGCCTCTTTTGGAAATGAGGGGGTCTCCATATCGTCTGCAAGTGCCCCTTTTGGAAATGAGGGGGTCTCCGCATCGCCTGCAAGTGCCTCATTTGTAAATGGAGACTTTCCAGATGAATTACTAGACAGAAAAATACGGAATCTGACTTCTCCGAACGTTTGGATAGTGTATCATTTGGAAATGATGGTTTTTCCGGCCATTAGGAGAGCATCTTTTCAGCCACTTCCACCCCTGCGGGAGCTTTCGGGAGCAAAGTCGGAAAGTGGCTGATTATTTAATCATCATCTTCTTCCCGTCCTCAATGAAGATGCCACGGGCTGGTTTGCCGGAAAGCTTGCGGCCTAGGAGGTCGTAGGGGGAGCCACCTTCTTGTGCCGGTTGGGGACTTGTGACAGTTGTCGATGATTCCAACTCGTAGAATTCATCAGATATTGCTATGAAACTGGGGCTTATTTTATCTTTAGCCCAAAGCGTAACGAATGCTCGATGTTCGTTTGGCAAAAGAGGTGACTGCAACATCCAAGGCGAGAATGGACCAGCACCTGAACCAAGCCCCTCTATCCAAACTATTGGTGTGGCCATTAGAATATCTTTGCCAGGGCTCCACAAAGACAGTGTAAAGCGGCGATGTTCAAGGCCGTCATGTAATGTGACCTTATCTATCTTGTCCACCTTTAGGGCGAGATTTAAGAGGAAACCATGCAGTGTGTCCCATGGCTCTTCTTTTGTACGCAAACAACCAAAGGCAGTGCCTTCCACTCCGCATCTGACGAAATCTCCTTCTTTCAGGCTGAAATCGTAGAGCAGGCGTGCCCTGCTACTTCCTTTTGCTATGGCATAGACTTTCTTTCCCTCATCACGAACCGCGGCATAATATGTACGCTTTATACCAGCTATTGTATAGGCCTTATGCCATGTCTCTCCATCAATTATTGTGTCGCCTGCGAAATAACCGTCATAGACATATTGATTAAGTCCACCTATAGACGTCTCCCAAAACTTTCCCTCCTCTGCAAATGGCCGGTATTC
>Ga0310690_10001595_pt1 | contig 39763 bp, 36 predicted proteins | sample AusTroGonzalo_MG_2_FD_207661 | JGI IMG/M metagenome (GOLD analysis project Ga0310690, IMG submission 207661) | Bovine rumen microbial communities from tropical cattle in Woodstock, Queensland, Australia - Gonzalo_04 (v2) (version 2) | ecosystem: Host-associated > Mammals > Digestive system >... | reverse complement strand
TGGTCGCTTGACTCGCTCGGTGTCGAGCATCCGGAATACGTAACGTGGTATGAGATTGATCCGGCTGGTAACGAGAAAGTGGTAGGTACGGGTTATTACTATAACCTCGCAAGCGGCGAACCGCTGCCGACAGGTTATACTTACTATGCCGTTATCGACATTCCGGCATCGGCCGGCGCTACGTGTGGTGCGAAGGGTGAGACGGTTCGTTATACCATTCCGGCTCCTGCCGGTGCACCGGCACTCGTGCCGTCATTGGCTAAACCGGGTGAGGATATCCGTATCATCAACCTGGATCCGGAGACTCAGACCATCGTACGTATCTATACAGCCGAAGGCTTGATGCAAGGCATGTACACCGTTACCGGTGAAGACTCCTTCATCATCAAGGCTGCGGATGCATACGGATTCTACATGGTAGAGTTGAGCAACGAGAATCTGGAAACAACCTTACGTTATATTGTTAAATAAGAATAGGAGGTAGCAAAATGAAGACTATTAAATCAATTCTAATTGCAGCCACCCTGATTGTAGCAACTGCCGTGTCGACTATGTCGGCACAGCAGGCTGCTCAACCTGCACAAAAGCATGAGTTTAAAGTGGCTAAAGGCGACTCCGTAATGATTAAACGTGAGTGTCAGAAATACCTCACCGGTGAGAAGCCTTCGGTTTGGGTATGGGATAAAGTGCATACGGTTTACCAATTGGGCACCAAGAAATTCCCGGACGGTGTTCTGCTGATGAATATCTACTCCTGGATCTGCGAAGAATGTTTGATTCCGGTCAACGGTCGTGCAGCAGAAGCGGCTGCCGAGGCTGCGGAAGAGCAGAAGGAAGAGAGAGAGGCTTTTGAGGCAGAGAAAGCTGCTGCCGAGGCGGCTGCTAAAGCTGCCGCAGAGCAGGCCGCTGCAGAAAAAGCCGCCCAAGAGGCTGCCGAGAAAGCTGCTGCGGAAGCAGCTGCTCAAGAAGCTGCTGAACAAGCAGCTGCTGCAGAGCAGGCAAAACAAGACTCGCTCAAATCAGAGCAGAAATTCAAACATGAGTATGACCGCTTTACCATCGGCCTGCGTGGCGGTGCAGCTTCTATGTTGCATCGTGCTACCAAAGGTAACTGGACCTGCGGCGGTGATATCGTATTGGATCTGCAGTATGCACACTATTGGACCAAGGACGGTCGTCCGATAGACCTCGGTATCATTACCGGTCTGGGTATCGGCTATGCGCAGAGTGGACTCAGAACGGATTATGACAGCACGGCGTTCAAGAAGGACAATGTGGATTATACCGTAGTGGCTCAGGGTATTAAGGAAACCGATCATTCCCTCCAACTGGAAATACCGGTGATGTTCTCCTTGATTCATAATAACGGTCTGTTCTTCAATGTCGGTCCTAAGTTCATGGTGCCGGTTTACAGCCCGTATAAGCAGACGGTTGATCAAGCCAATACCCATATCACAGCATACTTCCCCGAGACAGGTGTCACCATTAAGGATAACCCTGTAACCGGTGAGTACACCGGCCAGCAGCCGGCAGCTGATAACGGTATCCAGTTTAAGATCAACATCATGCTGACCGCTGAAATCGGTTATGAATGGAATCTGAAGAACGGTAACTCATTCGGTTTGGGTGCGTATGCAAACTATAGTGTATTCAATTCCTATAAGAATACCACCAGCACCGAAGGACTCTTTAACCTGACAGCTCCTACAGAGACATCTGCTGCTACTTTGGATGTGCTTTCTGCCACCAAGACATATGCAGACAAACTCGGTTATTTCGATGTAGGTGTCAAAGTGGCTTACCACTTTAACTTCCCGAAAAAATCGGTCTTCAAAGCATCGGAGTTGTAATAAATCGCTTATGACGATACTATGTATCGAGACTAGTACATCTGTTTGTTCGGCTGCCATCTGCAAAGATGGTAAGCCGATCAGGCAGTGTATCAACTACGAAGGGAGCAACCATGCGCGGTTGCTGCCTCTGTATATAGAGGAACTGCTTGCGCTGGCGCGCGAGCAGCACCTTTCTTTGGATGCGGTTGCGCTTTCCGAAGGACCGGGTAGTTATACCGGCCTTAGAATAGGCACCTCTACTGCCAAAGGTCTTTGTTACGGATTGAACATACCTCTGATTCCTGTTCCGACACTACAGGTGCTTTGCGAGGCAGCAAGGCAGCATTCAGCCATCAGCTTTCAGCCGTCAGATGTCCTCATTCCCATGATAGACGCGAGACGTATGGAGGTTTATACTTCTATTAACGGCGAGACAAAAGCCGTAGTCGTTGAGAATGAAGAAAGTCTTTTGTCCTCGAGCGAAGCGGTCTTTACTCTTTCAGCGCAGCGATCTATATACTACTTCGGCGACGGCGCAGGGAAGTGCTCCAAGATCATTACCAATCCCAACTGGCATTATATACCGGACATAGTACCGGAGGCACAGTATATCGGAAAGCTACTAGCTGACGGCCAATGGCCAATAGCCGAAAATGTGGCGTACTACGAACCTTATTACCTCAAAGAGTTCATTGCGGCGCCCTCTCATGTCAAAGGATTGTCGTAATAACGTAATGCGTAATTACGTAATAGCGAATCAATTGAAAATCTCAAATCTCAAATATCAAATCTCAAATGTATTAATCCTCGTATTAATACTATCCTCCTGTTCCACGCAAAAAAATACGTGGTCCACTCGTTCGTTCCATCAGACGAAAGTAAAGTATAATATCCTCTATAACGGCAATATCGCGTATGAGGAGGGGCTCAAAGCCATCCGTGACGCGAATACGGACGACTATAGTCGTGTCCTGTTTCTCTATCCCGTGTCAAACCATCAGGCAGCTTCTGCAGCCGCCACCCAGATGGATAAGACCATTGAGAAATGCCGTAAGTGCATCAAACTGCACTCTATCAAAGCAAAACCGAAACGTGACCCCAAGAGGGTGAACGATCCCAAATATAAACTGTGGCTCCAATCGGAAGAGTTCAATGCAGTCATGGATGAAGCATGGATGCGACTCGGAGAGGCGGAGTTCCATAAAGGAGATTTCTTAGGTGCTGTAAGCACATTCAATTATATCATCCGCCATTATCAGAACGATCCGGATATGATTGCGCGTTGCCAGTTATGGGTGGCGCGGGCCTATGCCGAGCTGGGATGGCAGTACGAAGCGGAAGACATGTTAAACCGCGTGCAGATAGATGCGCTCTCACGCAGACATGCGCGTCTGTATGCCGCCGTCAAAGCCGATGTGCTGTTGAAAGGCGAGCATTATCACGAGGCCATTCCGTTCGTCAAACTGGCCATTCCATACGAGAAGCGCAAGATATACCGTCCGCGCTTTGCATATGTGTTAGGACAGTTGTACGAATATGAAGGCAAGCGGGAGGAAGCCCTGCAAGCCTATAAGTCTGTCATCCGGATGGCGCCTCCTACGGAAATGGAGTTCAATGCCCAGATCCGTATGGCGGAATTGAAAGGAAAGAATGCTATCCGTAAATTGCGTGCTATGACACGTCAATCCAAGAACAAAGACCGTCTGGACCAAATCTACGGTGCTATCGGAAATATATGGTTGGCGCAGCGCGATACCGCGAAGGCCTTGGAGATGTACGAAAAAGCCATCGAAGAGTCCACGCAGGCCGGTGCAGCCAAAGCGGCCGTTCTCGTACGCGCAGGCGATATCTATTTTGAACAGCGCGCGTATGTGCCTGCGCAACCCTGTTACCGCGAAGCCGTGACGATAATCACTGCGGAGAACAACAAGGACTTTGCCCGTATCCAAAAGCGCTCGGAAGTGCTGGAGGAACTGATTGTCGCCTATACGCAGGCGCAGTTGCAGGATTCGCTGCAACGGCTCGGCCATATGACGGAAGAGGAACAGCGTGCTATCGTCGATAAGATTATTGCGGATTTGATAGAAACGGAAAAACAGGACTCTGTCAGAGCGGCGCAGGAAGCACGCGAATTGGCACGAGGTGAAGACGGACCGCGTAGCGTCAATACGATGAATATGTTAGGCGGCGGTGCGCAGAAAGGGGAATGGTATTTCTATAATCCGCAACTCATCAAACAAGGACAGCAGGAATGGCGGCGCCGTTGGGGAAACAGACCCCTGGAAGATAACTGGCGTCGGCAGAACAAACAGGTCGTTGTCTCGGAGGATTTGGGATATAATCCCGAAAACCAGGATGGATATCCGAATGACTCACTGGCATCCGACTCCGCTGTGTCGGCCTTCAAACCGGAAACCGATACCCATAAACCCGAATATTACCTGCAACAGATCCCTCGAACCGAACAGGACTATGCCGTCAGTGACAGTCTATGGCGTGAAGCCATGGTGGCGTTATATTATATCTATCGTGACCGACTGGAGGATGAGCAGCAGGCACAGGAGACGCTGCAGGCTTTAGAGACCCGTTTCGGAAATCATCCGTCGGTACTGGCGATTCATGAAGACGAGGACCTGCGCGCATTACGTCATGATGAGGCGTATATCGCACGCATGCGTCGGATGATCGAAGAGCAGGATTCGCTGTATACGGCTACTTACGACGCCTATACCAAAGGCCAATATGCTGTGGTCAAAGCGAACAAACAATATGCGGAAACGAACTTCCCGCAAAGCAGACTCATGCCGCGTTTCCTCTTCCTGAACGCCGTTGCAGTAGCGCGTACGGAAGGACAGCAACCGTTCATAGCCGGACTTCAGCAATTGGTGGAAAACTACGGTTCTACGGAATTGGGTACCATGGCGAAAGACATGCTGGCTATGATGGGACAGGGTATGGAAAGCCAGAAAGGCGGTTCTACCGGTTCTTTGGCGGATAAGCGGGGACAGGTGGAAGAGACGGCACAAGATGCGCAGGCAGAAGAGCAGAAGTGGAGTGAGGATCGTAAACAGCCTTCTGTGGTCGCACTCGTTCTGCCTACGGCGGATGAGCAGGCGTTGAACGACTTGCAGTACGAAGTGGCGTTGTTTAACTTCAGCCAGTTCCTGATTCGTGACTTTGAGTTACAGAAGATGCCGGTTTGGGGAGAGACAGCCGCGTTACGGATAAGCGGATTTGCCGACTTGGACGAAGCGGAGTGGTGGGTTGACCTCATCCGGAAGAATGCAGATATGCAATCTGTCCTCCAGGGCATACAGATAAAGGCGGTTGCCGAAGTGAATCTGCCTTTGGTCATCGGGAAGTAAATCGAGCCATTCTTCCCAACAAAAAAGGATGGCCGAAACCATCCTTTTAGTCGGGAAGACGTGATTCGGGAATTGCGGTCATGCGAGCAATAATCGTTCGAGCGTAGCGAGATAAGAACACGCGTGTGAAAATCCGTCATTCAAAAAGGATGGCCGAAACCATCCTTTTAGTCGGGAAGACGTGATTCGAACACGCGACCTCCGGTCCCCCAGACCGTTGCGCTACCGGGCTGCGCCACTTCCCGTCGCGTGAACTACGGCTCAATACGATTCGCGACCTCGTCGCTTATGGGAATTCTCGCCGTGTTCCCGCTCTCCCCACCGAGTGCACTACGTTAGCGCTCGTCGGGGACCCCAATATTGGGGTGTTTGGAAAACGGGTGCAAAGGTACTGCTTTTTTTTGAATTGTGCAAGTGAAAACGCATTTTTTTGAAGAAAATGACTAAAAAATTCTATATTGAGACATATGGCTGCCAAATGAATGTCGCTGACAGCGAAGTGGTGGCGGCTATCATGGAGACCACGGACGCCGAAATGACGGAGCAGTGGGAGGATGCGGATATCATCCTTCTTAACACATGTTCCATCCGTGACAATGCCGAACAGAAAGTGGGAGCCCGCCTCCGCGAACTCAAGGCATTGATGAAGAAAAATAAATCTCAAATTGATAATCGTGATGCGATTATTGGTGTCATCGGTTGCATGGCAGAGCGAATGGGACAGGAACTGATTGACGAATTCGGTGTGGATTTTGTGGCTGGCCCGGATGCTTATCTGGATATCCCGAATCTGCTGGCGCAGTGTGAGCAGGGGCACAAGGCGATGAATGTGCAATTGAGCACCACCGAAACATACCGCCAGATTATCCCTTCCCGTATCGGTCGTTCTATCAGCGGTTTCGTCTCCATCATGCGCGGCTGCAATAACTTCTGCTCCTATTGTGTGGTTCCATATACGCGTGGCCGGGAGCGGAGTAGGGATGTGGACTCCATCCTCAATGAGGTGCGTGACTTGCAGGCTCGCGGATATAAGGAGGTGACCTTGCTTGGTCAGAATGTCAACTCGTATAGATATGAAGAGGTCGATTTCGCGGACCTGCTGGAGATTGTGGCTGATGCGGTTCCTGATATGCGCATCCGCTTCACCACCAGCCATCCGAAAGACATGTCCGATAAGACGCTTGAGGCGATCAGCCGGCATAAGAACCTCTGTAAGTTCATTCATCTGGCAGTGCAGTCCGGCTCGAACCATATTCTCAAGCTGATGAACCGTAAATACACGCGTGAGTGGTATCTGGACCGTATAGCCGCTATCCGTCGGATCTTACCGACTGCGGCGATTAGTACGGATATCTTCTGCGGTTTTCATGATGAGACACTGGAGGACCATGCGCAGACACTCAGCCTGATGCGTGAAGTGGGATTCGACTCCGCGTTTATGTTCAAATACTCGGAGCGACCGGGTACATATGCCCATAAGCACTTGCCGGATAATATACCGGAGGAGGAGAAAATACGGCGATTAAACGAGATTATTGCACTCCAGACCCAACTGTCGTTGGAGTCCAATCAACGCGAGATAGGCAAAACAGTGGAAGTGCTGGTGGAAGGTTTCTCCAAGCGCAGTCATGATGACATGTACGGCCGCACGGAACAATACAAGACCGTTGTTTTCCCCCGTACAGACCAGAAGATAGGTGATGTCGTGAAAGTGCAAGTCCTGGAAGCCTCTGCGGCTACATTAAGGGGTAAAATCGTTTAAAAACAAAGAAATTTTGCATTTTTTTGTTAAAATATTTGGTCATATCAAATAAAAGCAGTACTTTTGCAACGAAAACAAAAATTTTCATAGTTAAGGTTTAGGTTTAATGGCGAAAGGAGGCTGTGAAGTTTCCTTTCGTTTTTAGACAAAACTAAAAAGATAACGGGCAGTAGCCTTATTTTTTTATGGCAGACGAAAAAACAAATATTCTTCCGGATTTGACGGATGAAGAGGAAGTTCGCAATGCGATTATCGCCAGCGAAGTACTGAATAGAAAATATTAATAGAGTAGATAATTTTAAAAACCTCTTGGCTGGTTGAGAGGCGCCCTGAGACTAAGGGCAATCACATAGCACTATACATGCGCAGAGCGCGTAGTCGTGCGAGTGATAGCCAGCAGCGAATGGCAGTAACTTACATGACCGAAGACGGTCTGAAGAAATTAAAAGACGAGCTCCACGAACTGGAAACGGTGGAGCGCCCGCGTGTGATTGCCGCTATTGCGGAAGCACGTGAGAAGGGTGATTTGAGTGAGAATGCGGAGTACGATGCCGCCAAAGAGGCTCAGGGAGCATTGGAGACCAAGATTGCACAACTCAAGTTGCGCCTCATGGATGCCCGTGTACTGGATGCTTCGGATATCAAAACGGATGAAGTGCAGATTCTGACCAAGGTGCGCGTAAAACAGCGCAACAACGGACAGGAGAAAACCTTCCAGCTCGTTACCGAAGGCGAAGCGAACCTGGCGCAGGGTAAGATTTCCGTAACCACTCCGATCGCAAAGGGTCTGATGGGTAAAAAGGTAGGTGAGATTGCGCAGGTACATGTACCGGCAGGTATCATCGAGTTCGAGATCCTGGAAATCTCGTTATAATTGACTAATTGACGATTGACGAAGTACGATTGATTGACAATTGAAGATAATTGTTTAATTGACCATGCGGCGAACAATCGTCCATAAAACTAAATTGTAAATAAATAGTCAATCGTAAATCTGTAAATCGTAAATTATCATGACAATTTTTACGAAAATCATCAAAGGCGAGATCCCGAGCTACAAAGTAGCGGAGGACGACAAGAACTACGCGTTTCTGGATATCAATCCCTTGGTCAAGGGTCATACACTCGTTATCCCCAAACTGGCGGAACCCGAAGCGGATTATATCTTCGACCTCACGGATGAGCAACTGAAGAGCCTGATGACCTTTGCCAAGAAGGTGGCGCAAGGCATCAAGGCGGCTACGGGTTGCAAGCGTGTAGGAGTGGCTGTTCTCGGTATGGAGGTAAACCATGTGCATGTTCATCTCGTGCCGATGAATTCGGAGAAAGACATGCTCTTCACCAATCCGAAACTGTCTCTTCCTGCTGAAGAGATGGCATTCATCGCGAATTCTATCGCCGAGGCGATTGACAAACTTTGATTACGTAATAACGTAATTACGAAAGAAGCCCGCATCAGCGGGCTTTCTTCGTTACCAAATGGATACTCGATCCTCTGGGGCGATATACATCGGGCTTTCCGGTGTCACGTTCCAGGCCTCATACCATGCACCTATCTGCGGCAGGGCACCATTCACACGCCATCTGCCTAAGGAGTGAGGATCGCTCTTCGTGCGGTTGAGAATCTCCTCCGGACGGATGTTGCCCGCCCATACATTGGCATAGGCCAGGAAGAAACGTTGCGCAGGCGTGAAACCGTCACGGGTCTGAAGACGCTCTGCTTCCGGTTTTGATTCTTCATTCAGGCAGAATGCGAGATATGCTACTTGCAGTCCTCCGTGGTCTGCGATGTTTTCTCCTAATGTGAAAGCACCGTTGGCGTGCACACCCGGAGCTACTTCAATGCGGTTGAATGCCTCTTCCATCACTTTGGTGCGGGCATCGAATGCCGCCTTGTCTTCTTCTGTCCACCAGTTGATCATGTTTCCGTCCTTGTCAAAATGACATCCTTGGTCGTCGAAACCGTGCGTCATCTCATGTCCGATGACTACTCCGATAGCGCCGTAGTTGAACGCATCGTCCGCGCTCATGTCAAAGAACGGATATTGCAGAATACCGGCAGGGAAACAGATTTCATTGCTGGACGGATTATAGTAGGCGTTCACGGTCTGCGGAGTCATGTACCATTTGCTCTTGTCTACAGGCTTGCCTAAGAAGCTGAGGCTGTACTCCTGCTCGAACTTGGCGGCACGTTGCAGGTTGGCGTAATACGTCTCTTGCGCATTGATTTCTAATTTGCTGTAGTCGCGCCATGTGTCAGGGTATCCGATCTTGATGGTGATGGCATTCAGTTTCTCCAATGCCTTCGCTTTTGTCTCATCGCTCATCCAACCGAGGTTCTGGATACGGATGCCGAGTGCTTTCTGCAGGTTGTGCACCAACGCCAGCATACGAGCTTTGTTCTCCTCGGGGAAGTATTTCTGTACGTACATCTGACCTACCGCTTCGCCTAATGTACCGTTGACGATACCTACCGCACGTTTCCACAGCGGACTCGGTTCTTCGCGACCGGACAGTATTTTGCCGTAGAAATCAAAACTCGTCATGTAGATTTCGGTGGTCAGGTATGATGACGCGCCTTCGATAGTCTGCCATGTAAACAGAGTCTTGAGGTCTTCCAGTTTCTCATCAGCCAGCATCTTTCCTGCTTCTTGCAAGTGCGGAATCTGACCGACGGACAGACTGTCTACCGTTATTCCGAGAGCTCCGAAATACTCATTCCAGTTAACCTGCGGAACCAGTTGCTGCAGGTCTTCAACACTCATCTTGTTGTAGTTCCGTATAGGGTCGCGTAACTCGACATTACTGTATGCGGCTTTGGCAAGACGCGTTTCCATGCGCAGCACTGTTTTGGCGCGCTTGGCGGCATCCTTGAATCCGAAGAGTCTGAACATCTTCTCTACATATGCCACGTACGCCTTCCGGATAGCCACGGTATTCTCGTCCTTATCTAGATAGTATTCTTTCTCACCTAACGAGAAACCGGCCTGATACTCATTCAGGATGTTCATCGAACTGTTCATCGCGTCGGCATCCACATACATCGCCCATAACTGGAAATCCATGGATGCGCCGAGAATCCTGCTCAAATCCTTACGGCAACGGATCTGTGCGATTTCATCGAGACTTTTCTTTACAGGTTTGATGCCTTCTTTGTCGCGTCGGGCCGTGTCCATCGCCAGGTTGTACATGTCGCCTATCTTCTGTTCAATAGAGCCGGTCTTTTGTCTTTCGTCTTTCGACTTTTGTCTGTCTGCAATCTCTTGGATCAGTCCGTTAACTTGTTCCAGATTGTTCAGGCCTAATTTGTCGAACGAGCCGAAACGGCTGTATTCCGGCGTCAAGGGGTTGTTGGCCATCCAGCCGCCGCATGCGAACTGGTAGAAATCATTTTGCGGTACGACTGTCTTGTCCAGATTGGCAAGGTCGATACCTGTGGTCTGCTCTTGGGCATAAGCTGTTGTCATAAGTCCAAACGCTGCAAGCGTTAAAATAAATTTTTTCATATCTGTTAGTTGTTCGTGTTTTTTCCTGACCTTTGCGAGTGCAAAGGTACAACAAATATTTCAAATATGCAAGTTTTTGGCAAAAATGAGAAAAAAATATCGATTTTCTTGCATATGTCAGAAAAAAGCAGTACCTTTGCACGCTTTTTTGAGAAAAAGTATAAATCCGGCGAAGTTGTTATCTACGCGATACTCCTTTAGCCGACATTGTTTAACACTCATTTGCCAAGTGGCTCCATGATGCAGTAAATGACCAAATGGTAAATGACAAAATGATTAAATGTCATGTATTTAACAGCAGAAAAGAAAGCTGAGTTGTTCGCTAAGTACGGCAACGACGCTAAGAACACCGGTTCCGCTGAGAGCCAAATCGCATTGTTCACCTTCCGTATCAACCACCTGACCGAGCACCTGAAGGCTAACCGTAAGGACTTCGGTACAGAGCGCGCACTGACTACTCTGGTAGGTAAGCGTCGTCGTATGTTGGATTACCTGAAGGCTAAAGACATCGAGCGTTACCGCGCAATCATCAAAGAACTCGGTATTCGTAAGTAAGAGTAAGTTGAAAGTTGAGAGAAGCCAGCAAGTTGAAAGATGAAAGTATAAAACTTGTCACTTTTCACTCAAAAACTTCTTTAAACTTTGAACTTTAAACTCTAAACTAAAAAAAGAGCCACTTTTTGGCTCTTTTTTTTGTATATGTCATTTTTTTTTTGTAATTTTGCAAGCAAAATTGACGGAATGCCGATAGCTGAGAGAAGATTGCTTTTGTATGATTGAAATCAAGCCGTATATAGAGCATGCCGTACTGGTGGGGTTGATTACTCCCAGCCAGCCGGAAGAGCGCACCAAAGAATATTTGGACGAGTTGGCGTTCCTTGCCGACACACACGGCATCGTGCCCGTCAAACGTTTCACGCAGCGGTTGGATCAGCCGAATACAGCTACTTACGTCGGAGAGGGTAAACTGGAGGAAATCAGGCAGTATATCGAGAACACAGAACAAAGAGCACAGAACAAAGACCGAATTACGCAAAATCAGTCTGTCAGTCCGAAAGACGGTCTGTCTTCTGTCAGCGAAGCGGTCTGCAATCCTATCGACGTAGTCATCTTCGATGACGAACTATCCCCCCGCCAGATCCGTAACCTGGAGAAAGCCATCAATCATCGTGAGAAGCATCCTGCCAACGTGCGTGTGATTGACCGTACGATTCTTATTCTTGAAATCTTCTTGCAACGCGCCCAGACATCGTATGCCAAGACCCAAGTGGAGATGGCGCATCTGCAGTATATGCTGCCGCGCCTTACGCGCATGTGGTCCCACCTGGATCGTCAGCGTGGCGGTGGAGGTACGAACCGAGGTATGGGTGAAACCCAGATAGAGGCGGACAAACGGGTCATAGGTCAGCGTATCGCCCTTCTGCGCGAGCAGCTCAAGACGATCGACAAGCAGATGGCAACGCAGCGTCAGCACCGTGGCAAGATGGTTCGCGTGGCGTTGGTCGGCTATACCAATGTCGGCAAGTCCACGCTTATGAACCTGCTCTCCAAGTCCGATGTGTTCGCGGAGAACAAACTGTTCGCCACCCTCGATACCACTGTCCGCAAGGTGACTATCGAGAACCTTCCTTTCCTGCTCTCCGATACCGTCGGTTTCATTCGCAAACTGCCGCACCATCTCGTCGAGTCCTTCAAATCGACCTTGGATGAAGTGCGTGAAGCGGATCTGCTCGTGCATGTGGTCGATATCAGTCATCCTAACTTTGAAGAGCAGTATGAGGTGGTCGGACAGACGATTGCGGACATCTGTAAAGAGGATAAACCGACAATAGTTATTTTCAATAAAATCGATAACTTTACCTATGTGCCTAAAGAAGAAGATGACTTGACTCCTGTCCGGAGAGAGAATCTGTCTCTCGAGGATTTGGAGAAGACCTGGATGGCACGGCTCGGAGAGGACTGCATATTCATCTCCGCAAAAAACAAAGACAATATTGACGCTTTGCGTGCATTGCTGTACGATCGAATCAAAGCAATCCATGTGCAGCGTTATCCCTATAATGATTTCTTATTTCAAAATTACGAGGTATGAAGACATTGGAAGAACAAGGTTACACTTTTCATGAATGGCTGACACCTGAACAGATAGCGAAAGATGTGCAGCAAGTGGCAGACCGGATCAGTGCGGACTATCACGGGAAGGAACCGCTGTTTGTAGTAGTCCTGAACGGGGCGTTTGTGTTTGCAGCAGACTTGATACGTGCGCTCAAGGATGTGCGGTGCGAAGAGACATTTATCCGTGTCAGTTCGTATTGGGGGATGTCCTCAACCGGCAAACTGGAGTTTATTGTGCCCTTGCAGCAGGTGGTGGAAAACCGGGATATCATCATTGTGGAAGATATAGTGGATACGGGTTTGACCATCCATCAGCTCAAAGCGCACTTGCGCGGTCTGGGTGCCGGATCGGTACGCGTGGCTACGATGTTGTTCAAGCCCTGCAAGCTGGAGTACGATGATGCGAAACCCGATTATGTGGGACGAGAGATAAGCGAAGAGTTTGTCATCGGATACGGACTTGACTTCGACGGCTTCTTGCGCAATCTTCCTTCGATATACAAGGTGAAAGAATAATCAGTCTGTGCTCTGTCTGTGAACACCGTGAACGATCAAAATTAACTAAAATAATAACACTTAAATTTTTACCAGTATGAACGATGAATTGAAAAAAGTAATGGAGGTAGCAGAGGTGTGGACCCGCGAACCGTTTGATGCGGAGACACGCGCTCAAGTGAAAGCGATGATGGATGCCGAGGATAAGACGGATCTCATTGATGCTTTCTATCGCACCCTCGAGTTCGGTACCGGTGGTCTGCGCGGCATCATGGGACCGGGTACCAACCGAATGAACAAATACATCGTAGCCATGGCTACCCAGGGCTATGCCAACTACATGCTCAAGGTACAGCGCGAAGGCGGTTTCGATCATGTGCAGAACGGTCGCGTTGCTGTTGTAGTAGGTCACGACTGCCGTAACAACGGTCGTCTCTTTGCAGAGACCGTGGCGAACATCTTCTCCGCAAACGGTATCAAGGTTTATCTCTTCGAGTCTCTCCGTCCGACGCCGGAGTGCTCATTCGCTATCCGTCATCTCAAATGCCAGGGTGGTGTGAACGTTACCGCTTCGCATAACCCGAAAGAGTACAACGGTTACAAGGCATACTGGGAGGATGGCAGCCAAGTGCTCCAGCCGCACGACCAGGGCATCATCGACGAGGTGAATAAAGTGACCCTCGCTGACGTGAAGTGGGAAGCTAATCCCGATCTGATTGAGATCATCGGCGGTGAGATGGACTACGACTTCATGATGGCGGTTAAGGACGTCATGATCGACCAGGATTCCATCCTTCGTCAGAAAGACCTGAATATCGTTTATACGCCGATGCACGGTGCCGGCCGTCAGATTGTGCCGATGTGCTTGCGCAGCTGGGGATTCCAGAATATCCACGTAGTACCCGAGCAGATGGTCATCGACGGTAACTTCCCGACCGTTGTTTCTCCGAATCCGGAGAACGCGGAGGCGATGACGCTTGGTATGAAACTCGGTACCAAGCTGGGTGCGGACCTCGTGATCGCTTCCGACCCGGATGCGGACCGTATCGCTATTGTATGTCGTGATAACAAGGGCGAGTGGGTCATCATCAACGGTAACCAGACCAACATCATGTACCACTACTATATCATCAATAACATGAAGCGTCTGGGTAAGATGCGTGATGATATGTATATTGTCAAGACCATCGTCACCTCCGAACTCATCCGTAAGATTGCGGATGCACAGGGTGTTACCCTCACCGACGAATATACCGGCTTCAAGTGGATTGCCAACCGTATCCGTATGTGGGAAGGCAAACGCAAATATATCGGTGGCGGTGAGGAGTCCTTCGGCTTCCTGCCCTATGATGCCGTACGTGATAAATGTTCGCCTTCGGCTATCTGCCTCATCTGCGAGATCGCAGCCTATGCAAAAGACAACGGCATGACGCTGTATGATTACCTGCTCAAGATCTACGAGGATTACGGTTTCCAACGTGAGACAACCATCAACGTCGTTCGTCCGGGTAAGACGGGTGCTGAGGAAATCCAAGCCATGATGGTCAACTACCGCAACAACCCGCCGCAGGAGATCGCAGGCGAGAAAGTCGTTAAGATCAAGGACTTCAAGTTGCTCGAAGAGAAAAAATTGGTAAATGGTAAATGGGAAAATGAGAAAATTGAGATGCCGCTCAATGCGACCTCCAATGTGCTTCAGTACTTCACCGAAGGTGGTCTGAAAGTGAGCGTTCGCCCGTCGGGTACCGAGCCGAAGATCAAGTTCTACTTCGAGATCCCTGTTAAGTCCGGCAAACCGTTCACCGGTGCTGATTACGAGCGCTGCACCGCTGAGGCCGAAGCCAAAGTTCCGGCTATCAAAGCTTCTCTGGGTTTGTAATCAAACACCGGCATAAGAAAAGGAGTCCTAACGGGCTCCTTTTCTTATGTCTTCAATCACTAAACTTGCTAATGTGCAGCCGAACACGGCTGTCACTTGCATCAGGCTGCCTTTCACGGGGAGAGTGTGGCCGTCAGAATTTGTCTGTATTCTGTATTCTGTACTCTGTATTCTTGTCGCTTGTTCCAACGAATACACGCACTTCACTTTCTTGTATGGCTTCATTCCTATCTTCTTCATGCGTGCCCGTACCGCCTTTGCCAACGCATCGCCTTTCACGTCAAACAGTTCTGCCACTCGTACCTGCGTCGGGTCAAATCGCAAGGCGGCCCCCATCGAACTGAACACCTTTGCCCCGCGTACGCGCGATGCGCGAAATATAAGGTCTGTCTTGGCTTGCACATCATCAATGGCATCAATAATATAGTCATATCCCTCTAAATGAAAGTCAAATGACTCCTTCCCTTCAGGGAGGGACGGGGTAGGCTCATACCTTTTCTGCAATGCTACAATCTCTGCTTCCGGATGGATGGTCAGCAGCCGTTCCCGCAGCACCTCCACTTTCGGTTTTCCGATAGTCTCTCTCGTAGCAGGTAGCTGCCGGTTTACATTACTGGCTTGTACCATATCGTCATCCACTATCGTCAGATGCATCAGCCCCGTTCGTACTAGTGCTTCCGCACACCAGGAACCCACGCCGCCGACACCGAAGAGGATAACCCGTTTATTGCGTAGGGCCTCCATCGCTTGTGCACCTAATAACGCTTCACTTCTGCTGAAAAAATCGTCCATATGCATGCAATTAGACTGCAAAAGTACAAAAAAATGCGCATTTATGCAAAAAAATCACTAAAAAATTTGGCCATTTCAAAAAAAAGCAGTACTTTTGCAGCCGCTTTTGCAAAAAAAGCAGGCCCAGGTGGCGGAATTGGTAGACGCGTTGGTCTCAAACACCAATGGGAAACCGTGCCGGTTCGATCCCGGCCCTGGGTACTCGCGCGAGCTACGGCTTAATACGATTCGCAACTATGTTGCTCATATGAATTTTCGCCGTGCTCTCGCTCTCAAAATCAAGCATCGCTACGCTAGCGCTTGATTTTGGTTAAAGAAAAATAAAAAATTAAAGGTCAGGCGGGAGACTTAAACAGCCGCTATCCACTCAAAACAGGCTAACTGCCCGGAGAGTAACGCAAAAGGAGGTGTATGCAATGATTATCGTTCCTGTTAAAGAAGGTGAGAACATCGAGCGCGCGATTAAGAAATTCAAACGCAAATTCGATAAGACGGGTGTCGTTAAAGAGCTCCGTCGTCGTCAGCAATTCGACAAACCGAGTGAGCTGAAGCGAGTTAAGATGGCGCATGCGAAGTATGTGCAGTCGTTGCACGCTCACGACGATATGTAAAAAAAAGTCACTTCGGTGACTTTTTTTTATTGACGATTGTTAAATTTACGATTTACCAATTTATTTACGATTTTTAGAGATTTACGATCTATCAAGCAATCGTCAATTATTTACCATCGAACAATCCATCGTCCTTCGTCAATCGTCAATCGTCAATCAACTGATTTCTCCCCAATTATACGTATGCGTCTGGCGCAGCAGATCGAGTTGACGCTTGTACATCCGGTTCATCTCGTCTTCCAGCAGCGGGTCGTTGTCCAATATTGCTTTCGCTGCCTGACGTGCCAATGCGACCAACTGACCGTCTGTCGCTAAGTTGGCAATGTGCAAATCAAACGGTGTACCCGACTGCATCGTTCCTTCCAAATCCCCCGGACCTCTTAACTGCAAGTCCGCTTCCGCGATGCGGAAACCGTCATTCGTCTCCACCATGATATTCATCCGCTTGCGTGTGTCCGAACTGATCTCGTTATCCGTTAGCAGGATACAGTAACTCTGGTCTCCGCCTCGCCCCACGCGTCCGCGCAACTGGTGTAACTGACTCAGACCGAACCGTTCCGCATTCTGAATCATCATCACCGTTGCATTCGGTACGTTCACGCCCACTTCAATCACCGTCGTAGCCACCAGTATCTGCGTCTCTCCATGTACAAACCGTTGCATCTGATAGTCCTTGTCCGCCGCTTTCATCTGACCGTGTACCATCGAGATCTTGTAGTTCGGGAACGCTTCGCATAACTCATTGAATCCGTTCTGCAGATCCTGCAGGTCCATCTTCTCGTTCTCCTTAATCAGCGGATAGACAACATATACTTGCCGTCCGTCCTGTATCTGCTTTTGCATGAACGAATAGACCTGTGCACGGCGTTTAAGGTCATAGTGAATGGTCTGAACCGGTTTACGTCCCGGCGGTAACTCATCGATGATACTGACGCTCAAATCTCCGTATACCGTCATGGCTAATGTCCGTGGGATTGGTGTTGCCGTCATGACTAATACATGCGGCGGTGTCAGGTTCTTTGTCCATAAGCGGGCTCTCTGTGCCACACCGAAACGGTGTTGCTCGTCAATCACCACAAACCCTAAGTTCTGCCACTGTACGTTATCTTCCAGCAACGCATGTGTACCAATCAGAATATGGATTGTGCCGTTCATCAGTCCGTTATGTATCGGCACGCGGTTCTTCGTGCTTGTCGAACCCGTGAGAAGCGCTATATGTACCGCATCACCCAGAGGTGCCAGAAAAGCCTTCAGCGTCTCGTAATGCTGGTTTGCCAAGATCTCCGTCGGTGCCATGATACAGGTCTGATATCCGTTGTCTACGGCCAGAAGACAGCATAATAATGCCACCAAGGTCTTACCGGAACCTACATCGCCTTGCAGCAAGCGGTTCATCTGGTGTCCGCTCTTTAAGTCGTCATGGATCTCATGAATCACCCGTTTCTGGGCACCCGTCAGATCAAACGGCAACGCCTTGTACAGGGCATGAAAACGTCTGCCTACCATCGGCATGGTGAAACCGGGACTCTGCTCCCTGCGTTTCATCTGCCTCAATATCTGCAATTGGACGAAGAACAGTTCTTCGAATTTGAATCGTGCCCGTGCGTTCTGCATGGACATGGTGTCCTTCGGGAAGTGCACATTGATGAAGGCGTCAGTCAGACTCATCAACCGGAAACGTTGCAGTATGTCTGCGCCAATCGTGTCCGGAATGCCCATCTTCAGTTCCGGTAACATCTCCGCAATGATGCCTCGTATGGCTCTTGAGTTGAGCCCGATGCGCTTCATCTTCTCCGTCGTGTTGTAGTACGGTTCCAGACCTTGTGTCATTTCCGGTGTTACCTTGTCCCAAGGTGTCAACTCCGGATGCACGAAATTATAGATATGGTTGAACTTGCTCGGCTTGCCGAACAGCAGATACTTCACGCCTCGCTGTAGCTTCACATACTTCACTCCCTGAAACCAGACCAACTCACATTGGTGAGTCCCGTCGAAGAATGTCGCGCTCAGACGTTGCGCTTTGCCGATACCTATCGTGTGCCACTCGGTTACTTCACCGATGATCTGCACATATGTATCTTCATCGTCCAACTCGGCAATCCGATAGAACCGGCTGCGGTCAATATACTTGTACGGATACTGCCGCAACAGGTCAAGCGCAGTGTTAACGCCTAACTCTTTACGAAGAATGTCGGCACGTTTAGCACCGACATTCTTACAATAGGTTATATCTCTATGAGCTAACTCCATCTGTTCCGCATGGCTATCCGTCTCCGGAGACTCGCCGATTATTGCAGCTTGAAGTTAACAGGAATCGTATATTTTACACGTACCGGTTTACCACGTTGCTTACCCGGATTCCATTTCGGCATCGACTTGATGACACGAATAGCCTCCTTGTCCAACGATGGGTCACCACCGGTCTTGACTACCTCGATATCCACGATAGAACCGTCTTTGTTTACCGTGAACTGGCAGATAACACGACCTTGGATACCGTTCTCTTGTGCGATAACCGGATATTTCACGTTCTCGCTCAAGAATTTGAACAATGCCTGCTGACCGCCCGGGAACTCCGGCATGGACTCAACGACCTTAAAGATGACATCTTCCGGCTCTTCTTCCTCTACTACATCTGCAGGAGGAGCAATCTCAATCTCTACATCCTGATCGTCCTCAGATGACATGTCGATTGATTCGGTCTCAACGTCATCTTCTACTACGTTCAATTCTTCCACTACTTCAGCGGCAGGGGGTGGAGGAGGGGGAGGTGTGTCTTGTTGTGTCTGTTGAATCTCATCCAACTCTTCCTCAATCGTCTCAAAGACATCTTGGGTCTGCTTGGGAGCGGACTTCTCTTTCTGCGCCCATTCCAACGCAACGAAGCAAAGGCTAAGCACGAAAACCAAACCCATCAATGCATAAACGAGTTTGTCCTTCTCTAGACTAGCTTTTTCAGATTTCTTAACTTGCATATCTTGTGTTTTTTAGGTCGTGTAATATACGCCTTCCGGCGCACATCTTTCAAAATCGGCTACAAAGTTACAACTTTTTTATCATTTATGCAAATAAAAGTGATATTTTTTGCAAAAAATAACCAATAAACTGCAAAAAGAGCCATTTTGTTGCCGTAATTGAACGGTAATGAAAGGTATTTGGGTATTGTGCATCCAACCATCTCCACATTCGGATGCGCTCTTTTCGATATTTCCAATAGGCCTTGAATGAAGTGGCTTGTGAAACCGAAACGTGTTTGCGCCATGCAGCGGTGTAATGGTCGATAAAACCGAATCGGGTCCGTTGGGCGAATAGACCGTATAAGGGGTAATCCAGTACTACAAAATGTTGGTTGCGAATGGCTTCCAACTCTTCCTGCTTCAATAGGCCGGTTCGGAAAAAGACGGTGCAGTTCGTCTGTCGTGCTCCACGAAGATCATAGCAGTCATGGATGTCTCCGGTAGGTTTCGGGGTCATGTCGTTGGCTATCCGTTCACCGTCGGTCTGTTCAAATGCGTTCGTGTGTACGAATCCCGTCTCCGAATGCGCCCGCAAAAAGTCGGTCTGCTTTTGCAGTTTATGGTCGTCCGTCCAGTAATCATCGCCGTCCAGCATGGCAATATATTCGCATCCGTCCGCCATGATGCGTTCATAGAGGTCCAATGTGTTATCCGTCAACCCCATATTCTGCGGTCTCCGGATATATACGATGCGTCTGTCTTCTGCCGCGAGTCGTTCACATAGGATTGCTGTTCCGTCCGTAGAGGCGTCATCGCCGATATAGATACGTATCGGCTCGTCGCATTGCTGTGCCTGTACGCTCTCTATCGCTTGGGCGATATATGCCTCTTGATTATATGTCGCGATGCAAACAGCTATCATAAATGTCTTTTAACTTTTTTCCTATCGTCTCCGCCCGGAAGGGTTCTCCGCTTATTCGGGCGGTATGCTGTGTGCGGTATGCCGTGTTCCACAGTATCGTCTCTATGAACTCCGCAAACCGCCCGGCTTTGTGTTGTGCAATCTCTTGCGGAACAAGGAGTGCGCCTACTTTCTCTGCAATTCCAACCGGCGTGGAAAGAATAGGCAGGCTGGCTGCTGCGGCTTCCGCCAATACAACGCCGTAGGTCTCATACCGGCTGCTTAGGACCAGCGCATCAGCGCTGTGTAACGCTTGCGCTACTTCGCGTGGCGTCAATTCACCCGTCCAATCCAGGAGATTCTCCGGTATGTCTAACCTCTTGGCATATGCACGAACCTCTTGATAGTCAATACCCGTTCCGATTAACTTCAACTTCCAGTCCTGACGTTTTTCGCTCAACATTTTCGCTGCCCGCAGCAGACCCTTCACGTTTTTGGCACGTTCGTCAAAGCAACTGACATGCAACAAAGTCTTTTGGCCCTCGACTTCCGATTTCTGTCTTTCTCCAAAGAAGAACTCATCCACGACATTGTCAATCGCCCCCCATTTCTTTGCGCTGAATCCGTTGGCTTTCATAGCCTCCTGCAGCGGTTGGCTGACAGTCAGCACCTGTTCCGCTTCACGGCATACACGTTGCATGAATCGCTTTTTGAGGTGCGAAAACCGCGAGAACTGTCCGTTCTCCGGCAGGTAACCGCTCCAATGCTCCACGATGATATAGGGGATATGAAAGTGTTTTTTCAGCCACAAGGCTAAGACTCCCTGTTTCTGAATCACATTCAGTTGTACGACATCCGGTATCCACCCTTCGCGTTGTAGCGCCTTCCACTGCCGCCAAGTGTCCCGCCATTCCTGAGAAAAGATGACGCGCACGTCGCATCCCTGTATACGAACAGCCTCCGCATGCTTTTGCACAAAGAGGCCACTCATTGCGTCTTTTTCAGACGGATACCACGGAGTCAAAAAGAGAACTTTCATCATTAGCCTTTAGCCATTCGCCATTAGCTTTTATTATCGGAATCTCCATTCTCGCAGTTTCTGATACCAGATTGCGAGACGGAACAAAGGCTTGTAGTATTTTTCTACAGAGTAATATTGTACCGCTTTGGACCCGAACTGCTGGTAATGCTTGGCGATACCGCGCTCATTGGAACCTTCGAAATCAAACTGGACTTGTTTCTCTCTTGCCAGTTTCATGGCCTCCAATACCAATAGTGCCGATGCTCCGGATTCCTTGAAGCGCACATCGTACGTAGGTACGAGATAATACAGGTAACGCTTGTCCCAGACCAGGAATGCAGCGGCATAAGGCGTGCCTTCTGAATCACAAATACAGAGAATCTCGCATTGTTTGAGACGACGCGCCTTGCGTTCCAGAACCAGTAGAAACTCGCGGCTGTAACTGCTCTTCCGGTTGCGTGCATGCAGACAGTTCAGATGGAAGCGGCAGAAGTCTTCTATCTCCATCCGGCGCGTTACGTGCAAGTCTTTCGCTTTCTGTAACTGACGGCGTTTGTTCTTGCTGAAGGATGCTACCAATGCATCCAGGTCACTCAGGTCTTCTACGCGGTAGGTGATACGCTCCTTCGTCTTGAACCCCAATGCGCGCATGGCATCTACGCATAGACTGCCCGGGATGAACTGCTGGTAGTAGTACGACAGTCTCATAGAGTCCAACTGCTCTTTGAACTGACGACATACTTCCGCCGTCTTCCATCGGTCACCGGTCACTTCCGGGGCAACCCATACACCACCGGCTTGTGACAAAGGCGGCATCAGGATATATTTCATCCAGTAGCGCTTGCGAATCAGGTACGGCATGACTCCGACGATCTTTCCTTTCTCGTCTTCCGCAAACAGCACATCCCATACCTTACCTGCGCACACGGCGTCTAACCACCATGGCATCATGGAAATAGGTACGTACTCTTGTTTCGCAACCCACTCCGAATAGCGTTCCTTGTTAGACATAGCGTTTGCCTTTGGTTTATTGGTTCTTGGTCTTTTGTCTTGCGACTAGAAAATATCGTTAAAATCGTTCTCTCCGGTCAGAGACACTTCTTCCTCTTCCGACGGCTGATGGTTGACAGCCGACTGCTGGTTTCTGTATTGCTCCGGGCGGTAGAGAATCTGAATGTTTTCCGCTATCACTTCCGTCTTGCGGCGAATCTGTCCGTCTTTCTCCCAACTGCGAGTTTTGAGTTTGCCTTCGATATATACTTTCATGCTCTTACGCAGGTTCTGCTGTGCCCATTCGGCCAAGTTGCGCCATAATACAATGCTGTGCCATTCGGTTACATCCGGTACTTGTGTGCCGTTCTGCATGACATAACCGCGCTCTGTGGTCGCTAAATTGAAATTAGCAATTGCTACACCTCTGTCCAAGTAACGTACTTCAGGATCAGCACCTACGTTACCAATCAAAATAACTTTGTTTACGCTTGACATAATAATTAAAACAGGTTAAATGATAAACTTATAAACTTTCAAACTTTATAAACTCTTTATATATTTGTCTGCTTCGATAGCCGCTTTGGCTCCGGAGCCGGCAGCTACAATGGCCTGACGGTAATGCGGGTCGGCGCAGTCTCCGGCTGCGAACACACCCGGCACATTGGTGCGCGGACTGTCGCCGTCCACTAGAATGTATCCTTCCGCATCACGGTTCAGATAATCTTTGAACAGCTCCGTGTTCGGATGATGACCGATAGCCAGGAAGAAGCCGTCTATGTCAATGTGCCGTTGCTGTTCATCGTCTTCGCCTTTGCGGAAGATGAGGTCGGCACCTTGTACTTTCCCTTCTCCGGTGAGTTGAAGGGTGTTGTGCTCAAACAGCACCTCAATCTTCGGGTTGTTCAGGACCCGTTGCTGCATGATCTCCGAAGCGCGCAGATACGGTTTGCGGACAATCATGTATACTTTTTCGCAGAGTCCGGCCAGGTAGTTGGCTTCCTCGCAGGCGGTGTCTCCGCCGCCTACTACGGCTACTGTCTTCTTGCGGTAGAAGAAACCGTCACAGGTGGCGCAAGCGCTTACGCCGCGTCCTCTGTAGGTCCTCTCAGACTCCAACCCCAGATATTTTGCACTCGCACCGGTAGCTATAATAACCGCATCCGCTTCGTATAAATCCGTGTCTTCCACCCACACTTTATGGGGATTGGTTGTGGACGGCTGAAGGCTGAATTCCACTTTCGTCACAATACCGCTGACGAACTTTGTGCCGAATCGCTCCGCCTGACGACGCATGTCGTCCATCATCGTGAACGGTTCTACGCCGTCGGGATAACCCGGGAAATTCTCCACTTCCGTGGTAGTCGTCAACTGACCGCCTAACTGCGGACCCTCAATCAGCACGGGCTCCAAGTTGGCGCGGCTCGCATAGATAGCCGCCGTATAACCGGCAGGCCCGCTACCGATAATCAAGCATTTTATTCTATTCATAGTCTTAAATCGTTTACAAATGTAGTTTCGTCCGGCTCAATCGTGAAGGTTACCGGAGTACTGATGTATGCCGGATTGGTGAACTTCAATATTGTCCGTTGCAGGGATTCTTTTACTTCCACTTCCAGCGGCATCAGATCCGCATTGCGTATTTTCAACACAAATCGGTTCACGCCTTGCGTCTGGTCGTGTGGCGTTAATGTGACAATCGTCTGCGTACCGTCCTTGCTCGTCTCTTCCGTTATGGCGCACACCTCCGCCACCGCTTTCGCATATAGCAGCGGATTAGTCTCGGTCAACTCTTCTTCCTGCGGTTCGGTCAAGGTCAGCTCATCCGTCTCCTCCGAATAGGTGTACATCGTTTTGCCATCGAACGCAACGTGATGACCGGACATCGTTAAGAGGAACAATTCCCCTTTCATGGTAATCGAACCCGGGTAGTCTTGTTTCACGCCGTTTTCCTCTACGGTCGCAACATAATCAGACTGCACCGTCTTTGTCTCCAGGTTCGCAAAGAATGAACTAAGGATGGATAATATGATGGATAGTAACTTCATAACAACGATATACTCTCAATCCGATAGTCTCTCGTTAGTGTCTCGCCAGTCTGATTTGCCTATGCGACACCCAGTTCTTCGAGCAGTTTGTCCAGCTGACTCAGGTCTTGAATCAGTACATCACGGCCTTTCGGTCCTTTGTTCGGTCCTACGATACCGGCTGCTTCCAGCTGGTCGCTTAATTTGCCTGCACGGTTATATCCGATTTCGAAGGCACGTTGCAGACGGCTAGTGGAACCCTCTTGCTTGGTTACCACATACCGTGCCACATCCGCGAACATCGGATCCAGCCGTTTCATGTCCACACTACCCGGAGCCAATGCCTCTTCCGCACCTTCGCCCACATATTCCGGTAACTGATACGGTTCGCGGAACTTCTGCTGCTTGGCGATATGTGCCACGATGGCATCCACCTCCGGCGTGTCCACAAACGCACACTGTACACGGGTGATGGACGCGTTGCCGGCATACAGGCTGTCGCCTCGGCCGATCAACTGTTCGGCTCCTTTTGCATCCAGCACGGTACGCGAGTCGATAACAGACTGCGTGCGCAGGGCGATACGCGTCGGGATATTCGCTTTGATGACACCCGTCACGATATTGACGGACGGACGTTGGGTAGCCAGAATCATGTGCATACCTACGGCACGTGCTTTCTGTGTGATACGCGCGATAGGCGTTTCCACCTGCTTGCCTGCCTGCATGATGAAGTCGCCGTACTCGTCAATGATGATGACGATATAGGGCAGGTACTGGTGGTGCAGACTGTCCGCCACTAACTTGTTCGGATTCAGACGACGGCGGACAAACTTGTCGTTATAGTCCTCCAGATTACGCACACCGGCATCCATCAGCAACTTATAGCGGTTCTCCATCTCAATCACAAGACTGTTCAGCGTGTTGATCACGCGATCGCAGTCGGTGATGACGATTTGTTCCGGATCGGTGTCCGGCATGGCTGCCAGGTAATGTTTCAGAAGCGGTTTATACGGAGCGAACTCGACCATCTTCGGGTCTACCATCACTAACTTCAGCTCTGCCGGATGTTTCTTGTATAGCAAAGATGTGATGATGGCATTGATGGCGACGGACTTACCCGTTCCGGTAGCACCGGCTACCAGTAAGTGCGGTGTCTTCGCCAGATCGAACATAAACACCTCATTTGTGATGGTTCGTCCGTAGGCGATAGGCAGTTTCATCTTCTGCTCGTCCTGGAAGCGCTTGCTGGCAATCACCGAGTGCATGCTAACCACCTGCGGTTTCTCGTTCGGTACCTCGATACCGATGGTTCCCTTACCCGGCATAGGCGCGATAATACGGATACCCGTCGCACTCAGACTCATCATGATATCGCTTTCCAGGCGTTGTACTTGAGACACCCGGATACCGGCCTTCGGTACAATCTCATACAGCGTGACGGTAGGACCTACCGTTGCCTTGATCGACTCAATCTCAATGCCGTAGTTGCGTAGTGTGGTCACGATACGTGCACCGTTGTTGCGTTGCTCGTTCTCGTCAATCACAGGTGCCGTCTCATTGTCATAAACCTTCAGCAGATTCATGCTGGGGAACTTGAAGAACTCCAGATCTTTTTTGGGATCATATGGTCCCAGTTTCTCGAGCAGCTTGTCCGGATCTTTCTCGTACAGCTCATCGTCCTTCGTCTCCGTAATTTCCAATTCCGTTCCGTCTTGGTCCTTCTGAACTTCGTTTTTCGACTCCTGTATCATAAGGTCGGTGAGCGTACCGTCCGTCGGACCTCCGTCGTCCGGTAACGGCTCTTCTTCAACCGGTTCTTCAACTACAGGCTCCTCCTCTTTCGGCGTTTCTTCAATCGTCAGCGGCACATCAATCTGCTCCACCTCGATCTTCGGCTCTTCCGGTTCGTCGGGTATCGGAATATCAATCACGACATCCTCAGACGGAGACTCCTCTTCCGGAGTCTCAGACGGTTCGTTTATCAACGGAACCTCCGGATATTCCGGACCGTCAGCAAAGGCAGGAACAACCGGTTCTTCCTCTTCGTTTTCCTTTTTTGTTTTCCGCTTTTCATGAATGGCTTTTATTTTCGCTACCATCCATGCCCCGAAACGTTTGCAGCGGTCGATAAAATGCGGGTCGGTCAGAATGAGGAAAATAACCAACAGCGCCGCTAATATCAAAGAGGTGCCGATGAAATGAACGTAGCTCTGCAACCATTGTGACGCCGCCTCTCCGAAACGACCTCCCCAATGGAATGAACCTGACTTGCCGATTGTGTGCTGGGCGAATCCTAATACGGTAGCACCCCACAGAATCCAGAACGAACCGCGACAGAAAAGCCGCATGCTGCGCAGATTCTTCATGATATGCATGATACGCAACGCATACAAACCAAGCATCACGATGAGAACAAGGGATACAAAGCCGAATGAACCTTCTATGAAGAAATGAGACAGCCGTGCTCCCGGAAGACCTAACAGGTTATGTACCTCCCCTCTGCTCGCCCATTGTTCGCCACGCGACTGGTCCAGTACGGACTGGTCTGCAGCGCCGGTGAAAAGATAACTGAAAAAGGACAGCAGCGCAATGACGGAGAACAGGAACAACAGCACGCCGAAAATCATGCGTGCCTGACGGGAGGTCAGAAAGGCCTTTAGCGACTTCCAGAAGGGATTTTTCTCTGTGCGACCTGTCAGGTCGCCGGATGTATTTTTGGATTTTGATGATGTTCTGGGCATAATTACTCAATTTAGCGTGCAAAGTTACTAAAAATATTTGACAGATACAAGTGTAAAGTCCTAAAGTCCGCACTTTTTTGCAAAAAAAACATATTTTTTAACAAATAATGTACGTGCGCGCTTGCGTATATAAAAAAAAATGAGTAACTTTGCACGCTTTTTATGGCTTATGGTATAAATTGAACCAATGGAAGAAGTTATTCGACATGAAGGAGTGGTGACGCGCGTGGACGGAAAGACGGCGCATATTACGATTCTCCAGGCAAGTGCATGCCAGGCGTGTAAGGCGCAGAATCTGTGCATGTCTTCTGACAGCAAGCAGAAGGAGATGGATGCCGTGATGTTGGAGCCGATGAATCCGGGCGACCGTGTGGAGGTGATGGTAGAGGCGCATTTGGCATGGAAAGCAGTCTGGCTGGCATATGTCTTGCCGTTCATTATCATGATGTCAGTCATGTTGCTGCTGCTGAAGGCCACCGGCCTTGGCGAGTCGGTGGTGGGTGCGTCTTCGCTGGCCTCTATCGCTCTGTATTATATCGTACTGGGCATATTCAATGACCGCCTGCGCAGACGGTTTACGTTTACTGCGCGGAAATTGTGAAATCATTGCGATTGGTATAATAATAATATTAACATAATCATTTAAAATTTTCAAACATGAATCTCATTCTGATTTCTATGGGAGTATTGGGCGTGATCAGTTTGTTGGCAGCTATTATGCTGTACTACGTCAGCCAGTACTTTAAAGTAGAGGAAGATCCCCGCATCGACCTGGTAACGGCTGTGTTACCCGGTGCTAACTGCGGTGGATGTGGATTTGCCGGCTGCCGGAACTTTGCTGAGGCATGCGTGAAAGCAGGTGGCATTGAAGGATTGGCTTGCCCGGTGGGAGGTGAACCAACGATGGAGGAAGTGAAGAAAATCCTTACTCCGGTTGCTGATGACGCAGCGCCTGCTGCGGCTGCTCAGAGCGGCGATAAGAAGGGCTTCGACCCGGCTATTGCTGCGAAGATAAAGGCTCTGCCGACGCCGAGAGCTGTCTTCCCTCAAGCGCTTCGCTTAAAATGAAAAATGTGAAATAATCGTTCGAGCGTAACGAGATAAGAAAATGTGAAATTGAGAAAATAAAATGAAGACTTTTCATATTGGCGGAGTTCATCCGCATGATAACAAACAGTTCTCCGCACATCAGCCTATTACGGAGTGCCCGCTGCCCAAGCAGGCAATCATCCCTCTGGTGCAGCATATCGGTGCGCCGGCGCAGGCTGTTGTGGAAGTCGGAGCAAAAGTGAAAGTGGGCGAGCTGCTGGCGAAAGCAGGCGGTTTCGTGAGTGCGAACATCTGTTCGCCGGTCAGTGGTACGGTGACCAAGATTGGTGACTGGACCGATGCGTGGGGCGCTCCCGGACAGGCTATCTTCATTGATGTGCAAGGAGATGAGTGGGTGAAGGAGATTGACCGCACGCCGGATCTCGTCCGTTCGTGTACACTCGAGCCCAAAGCCATCATCGATAAGATTGCTGCTGCCGGTATTGTAGGACTCGGCGGTGCTTGTTTCCCGACGCATGTCAAACTGCTTCCGCCACCGGGCAAGAAGGCCGAAGTGCTGATTGTCAACGGTGTAGAGTGCGAGCCCTATCTGACATGTGACCATCAGTTGATGCTGGAACATGGCGAAGAGATCATCATCGGTATCCAGATTCTCAAGCGCGCTCTCGGAGTTGACCGTGCTATTATCGGAATTGAGAATAACAAGAAAGATGCGATTGAGCATATGCGTGCACTTGCGCAGAGCCAGCTCGGTATTGAGGTGCTCCCGCTCAAGCTCAAATATCCGCAGGGCGGTGAGAAACAGCTCATTGACGCCTGCATCGGTCGTCAGGTTCCGTCCGGCGCACTGCCTATTGAAGTAGGTGCTGTTGTGGATAACGTGGCTACTATATATGCCGTTTATGAGGCGGTGCAGAAGAATAAGCCGCTTATCAGCCGCGTCATGACCGTTACAGGTAAACAAGTGACGAAACCGGGTAACTACTGCGTACGTTTCGGTACGCCGATTGATGAGGTGATCGCCCTTGCAGGCGGTGTTCCTGCCGGTACGGGTAAGGTGATCGGCGGTGGCCCGATGATGGGTCGTGCGATGGATCATACAGAAGCTATGCCGGCTAACAAACGTCTGTCTGGTCTGCTCTTCTTGCCGGAGGCGGAGTGCGTTCGTCCGGAGGAAGATCCGTGTATCCGTTGCAGCAAGTGTGTTCAGGCATGTCCGATGGGACTGGAGCCTTATCTGCTCCAGCGCCTCAACGAACTCGGTATGTATGACGAGTTGGAGAAACATGATGTCATGGATTGTATCGACTGCGGCTGCTGCGTCTTTGCATGTCCTGCACATCGTCGTCTGTTGGACGGAATCCGTCCTGCCAAAGCGAAAGTGGGAGCTATCCTTCGTGAGCGCGCTGCGGCTAATAAGTAATCGTAAATCGTAAATTGTTAAATCGTAAATAAAAATGGCACATTTTATTACATCTCCGGCTCCTCACGCTCACAGCGGTGATTCGGTTCGCCGGAATATGCTCTTGGTCATTCTCGCCCTGATGCCGGCTTACGTCGTATCGGTACTCGAGTTTGGTTACGGAGCGCTTATCACAGCGGCTATCGCGATAGTTGGTTGTGTTTGCACCGAATGGTGCATCAGCCGCTTCCTGCTTAAGGAGAAGAAACAAACCATCGGTGACCTCTCTGCGGTTCTTACGGGTTTGTTGTTGGCATTTAACTTGCCGTCGAATATCGACTGGTGGATTATCCTCATCGGCGCTGTTGTCGCTATCGGTGTGGGTAAGATGAGTTTCGGAGGTTTGGGACAGAACCCCTTCAACCCGGCTTTGGTAGGACGTGTGTTCCTGCTCATCTCCTTCCCGGCACAGATGACCACATGGCCTTTGGCGAACGGATTTGACTCCGTTATCATGGGACAAGCGGTTACGGACGCGAATACGGGTGCTACGCCGCTGGCAGTACTCAAGCATGGCGGCGACCTGCCTACGCTGTGGGATTCGCTGATCGGCGCAATGGGTGGTTCGCTCGGTGAGGTCTGCGCACTCGCGCTCATCATCGGCGGTATCTTCCTCATCTGCACTAAAGTTATCACATGGCATATCCCGGTAGCGGTCATTGCTACAGCGGCTGTGTTTGCAGCGATTGCAGGCCTCTTTGGCGGTGCGCCGGAAGGCATGGATACATGTCATTATGTAGGATATGAACTGCTCACCGGTGGTCTCATGCTCGGTGCCTTCTTCATGGCTACCGATTATGTCACCAGCCCGATGACCGCTTGCGGTAAACTGCTTTTCGGTTTCGGTATCGGTTTTATCATGATGGTCATCCGTACGTGGGGTAACTATCCGGAAGGTATGTCATTCGCTATCCTCATCATGAACGCTTGCGTTCCATTGTTGAACAAACTTCGTCCGATGCGTTTCGGCGAGAAGAAAAAATAAGGAGGTACGATTATGGCAAAGTTAGAAAGTTCATTCAAAAACATGGTTATCAGCCTGGTCGCTATCTCTATGGTGGCCGCTGCGGCTTTGGCAGGTGTTTATACCTTGACCAAAGATACGATCACGGAACAGAAAGCAGAGAAAGAGCAAAGTGCAATTCTTGCAGTATTGCCGAATAATGGTGTAGGTGCTTTTGTTGCACCGGCCGATACAATAGATAAGAAGAAAGATCTGATTGTATATCGTGCATATTCAGATTCTTTGTTCGTAGAATCGTCCTACATCGGATCGGCTGTAAAAATTAGTGCTAATGGTTTTGGCGGCAAGTTTAAAATCATGGTAGGCTTTGATGCTGAAGAGAATCTTGTGAACTATACAGTGCTTGAACATCAAGAAACACCGGGATTGGGAGATAAAATGCGTTTCTGGTTCAATGATACAACACAAACGAAACGTTGCATTACTGGACGTAAAGCAACGGGTAAATTCCAGGTGTCAAAAGGTGTTGATAAAGCAACTATTGATGCTGACCCTGACAACTACGTAGATGCTATTACGGCTGCTACAATTTCTTCCAAATATTTTCTGGGTGCTATCAACGAAGCATATGCAGCGGTAGCAAAAGAAGAAGTGGAGGTACACACAAGTGCTAGCGAACAAGTGCATCCGGATTCGGCGACGGAGGAATATCATCAATGCAAAAAAAACGGCGAAGAACATCCTTGTCCGGAACAATGTCACAATCATAACGAAATGGAGGTAGATCATGAGTAATGCATTAAAAACTTTCACCAACGGTCTTCTTAAAGAGAACCCGACTTTTGTGCTGGTGCTCGGTATGTGTCCTACGCTGGCCACCACCACCAGTGCTATGAACGGTATGTCAATGGGTCTGGCTACTATGTTCGTGCTTGTATGCTCGAATGTGGTTATCTCCATGCTCAAGAATCTGATTCCGGATAAAGTGCGTATTCCTGCGTTCATCGTGGTGATAGCATCGTTCGTGACGCTCGTCCAATTGGCTATGCAGGCATATGTGCCGGCTATCTATGATGTGCTCGGTCTGTTCATTCCGCTGATTGTGGTGAACTGTATCGTACTCGGTCGTGCTGAAGCGTTTGCAGCCAAGAACACCGTAGGTTTGTCCGCATTGGACGGACTGGGAATGGGACTTGGTTTCACCTTGGCGCTCACGATCCTCGGTGCTATTCGTGAACTGCTTGGCTCCGGCGCTGTCTTCGGCTGCCAGATTTACAGCAGTTCTTATTCTCCGCTGATCTTCGTACTCGCTCCGGGTGCCTTCATCGCACTCGCCTACCTCCTGGCAATCGTTAACAAGATCCAGAAGAAATAAATCATACATTTTAAATCATAAATTGAAGAATTATGGCATATTTCCTTATATTCATCTCTGCGATATTCGTTAATAATATCGTATTGAGCCAGTTCTTGGGTATCTGCCCGTTCCTGGGGGTAAGTAAGAAGATTGATACGGCGCTCGGTATGGGTGCAGCCGTAACTTTTGTGCTCACAGTGGCTACCATCGTGACATACCTGTTGCAACTGCTGTTAGTCGAGTGGAATATTGAGTTCCTGCAGACAATCGTCTTCATACTCGTTATCGCGGCCCTTGTGCAGATGATTGAGATTATCCTGAAGAAGATCAGTCCGTCGCTCTATCAGGCACTGGGTGTGTTCCTGCCGCTCATCACGACCAACTGCTGTATCCTCGGTGTGGCTATCATCGTAGCATCGCCGGAACAGCTTGCAGCAAAACTGCCGGGTGGTCTGGATGCGAACCTCCTTACCGGTACGCTCTTCGCGTTTGCAACCGCTATCGGTTTTGCTCTGGCACTCGTTATCTTCGCCGGTATCCGCGAGCAACTCGCACTGGCGAAAGTGCCGAAAGCAATGCAGGGTACCCCGATTGCCCTCCTTACCGCCGGTCTTCTCGCTATGGCATTTATGGGCTTTAGCGGCGTTGTCGGATAAGCGGATGAACGGTTAACCCGATTTGTCTATTATTCTTTTAGGAACGCGTGTACGCTTGTGCGTGCACGCGTTCCTTGTTCCTTTCCATAACATTTTCCCAACTTTTTCCCAAGTGAAAATTTGCATATTTCATAAAAAAGCAGTACCTTTGCGGCGGATTTCAAATAATACCTTTATGAAAAAGTTCTCCATCTTTTTATTTGCTGCGGCATTCTTATGCGCATGTTCAATAAGTGAAAAGAACGCACCGGAAGACTATCTTGAGCCGGGTGTGACCGATGACGGCTACTGGGAAGGCGGCAGCAGTGGTCAAGGTGAGCAAGGTCAGGCCGGCGTAGTGACTGCTGGTGAATGGCGCGACTTGGACAACTGGCTTTTCTGGTCAAACCTCATGACAGCTTCACAATCCGATCAAACGGGTACGAACTACGCTGAGTATAGTGAATACTGGGGCTTATATACCAACAATCGCGTGGCAGTACGCGTAACGGACGCAAACGGTGTTCCGCAACGTGACGTGCCGGTTACTTTGAATTATCATGAATCAGATATTGACATCGCGCCGAAACCCTTGTATCAGGGACGAACAGACAACAAGGGAGAAGTGAACCTTTGGATTGGTCTGACGCAAAATCAAGAGGTGAAGGATGTTTCAAACTTGGGTTTGCTGGTCAATAACGAGCCGGAGCAGGCGGTAATCATTACGCATTGGGGCGATGAAGTGCAATGGAATGAGTGTATCACCTCTGTTACACCGACTACGAATATCGATATCGCATTCATTGTGGACGCTACGGGTTCCATGTCCGACGAGATCAGTTTCTTGAAAAGTGACCTGACAGATATCATCAACAAAGTGCAAGACCGGCAGTCATCAGCGAATATCCGCACTGCGGCCTTGTTCTATCGCGATGAAGGGGATGAGTATGTGACCAAGACAAATGACTTCACTTCCCATCTGTCGCAGACCGTGGATTTTATCAAGAATCAGTATGCGGATGGCGGTGGTGATTATCCGGAAGCGGTACATACCGCTCTGGAAATGGGTATGCAGCAGTTGTCATGGCGCGAAGAGAACAGTATCCGTCTGGCATTCATGCTGCTCGATGCACCGCCTCATCATCAGGATAATGTTATTGCCAGTCTGCAGGCATCTATTCCCCAATATGCCAAACGCGGGATTCGCATCATCCCGGTTGCAGCCAGCGGAGTGGATAAACCGACCGAGTTCTTCCTGCGCTTTACGGCCCTTGCTACGGATGCCACCTATGTATTCCTGACTAACCACAGCGGAGTAGGCGGCGATCATATTGAAGCCACGATAGGTGAGTATAACGTAGAATTGCTGAACGACCTGATTGTTCGACTGATCAATCAATATCTGGATTCTGAATTTTGAACCTTGAATTCCGGCGTTCACTACCATTCCTTGCGAAACAGTCCGCCGATAAGACAGATGAGCATGTAGAGCGGATAGAATATCGCTAATAACAGAGCCACGAGCCATGAGGTTTGCGGCTCTCGCTTTTTGATAAGGCGGTACTCTAACGGAAATTTGATCAGTAGTACCGGCGGACAGATGAACTGTAGCACATTCGCTGCGGTGACCAACATACCGCATCGCCGGATGTCTTTGTCTGTATAATGTGGTGCCTTGCCTGCCCAGCGCATGCGTTGCTTGAAGAAAGCGCGCCAACTCGTCAATGGACGTACTACGGCGGTATAGTCCGGTTCGTCTATTACGCCTATCTTATACCCGTGGCGTTTCATCGCTTCCAATAGGAACATGTCATCACCGCTTGGCAGCTCCGGATGCAACTCCGCTTCGCATGCCAGCCATGTCTCACGTCGCACAATCAGATTGGCACCGGAACACATGACCGCTTTGCCTTTCTTTGCCGATTCAATAGTTAACTGTTGTATCGCCGCGTATTCCGCCATCTGCAACTTTTCCAGCAACCCCGGCTTCTCATTATCACTCTCCATCCGCAATGGCAGAATGATTAGATCATAAAGTTGAAATCTTGCATCATCCATACGTTTTGCCGAAACCGGTAAAACGACGTCGTCATCATGCAACCACACATACTCCGCGTCGGCAGCATGGATGAGTTTGGAGAGGGCATGCTTCTTACCCAGATTGTCATCATTGACGCCTTTGACGGGAGTCACATGCGCGACAGTAACTGTATTGTGACGTACACGATGCGAACGAGATGCGTTCGAGAACTCCTGAAGAAATTGCGGGTAACTCTTGCTGATACACTTCTTTTCTTCATCAAAGACCGGGAAATCTGCTGCCATGAGTGCCATGGCAATGCGATGGTCATTGCGTACTTCGTGGAGACGAACCGCTTCAAGGCGGTCAGACTCTTTATATTTCAATCGCTCTATGCCTGTGGCCACTAATTCAATCGATAATTTTTCACACGTTAGTGCCACTGCCGGATATAGATCCGGACAGTTTGAGAAATCGATTGAGACCGGCTTCGCCTGACAGACCGTTTCACTGGCAGACTTAATTAGTGCACCGGCATGGGTGAAGGTGGTGGTGACGCCGAAGTGCTCGGAGTAGATATCTGCCACGATGCGGTCACCTTGGATAGAATCTTCTCTCAATCCTTCCAACAACAATTCTCCCCCATGAATAGCGATATACTCATACCAGTATGAAGCGCTGCTCCAGCAGGCTTCAATTGGACAATGGATATTGGATATAGGATATTGCTCCATCACTTTGCGGGTCATGGTGATGTAAGGGGACTCGTCTGGAGTGACAGGCACATCGATACCATGAAGGATGAGTGCAGAGGTGGTTTGAGAGGTGGGTTTGCCGTCCCGTTCCTTCAGGCGCTCATCACCATCCAGTGCGATTGGTTCACCGGGATAGCATTGCGCCAGATGTACTTGCAGGAAACGCAACGCTGTGCCGCAGTTCTTCAAATACAAAGTAAGGGGTGTCTTTTGTCTTTCGTCTTTCGACATTCGGCCATATGCACGCAGTTGTTCCAACGCATCGTGAAGCACAATCACGTCATCCGGCATATCCGAAGAGACCCTCATTAGAGGGTCCCCATGGATAGCTTGCAACATCAGTATTCTGTTGGCAATAGATTTTGATATCGGCAATTGTACTTTAGCCATTAGCCATTGGCTGTTAGCCTTTAGTTAACAGAGGGCAGCGGACTGTAGTCACGCGAGTAGCGGAGATGCTGCTCAATGTAGCCTTCGGTGAAATCAATCTTCACGTCGGTGATGTTATCCTCCGCGTCACGGATGGCGGTGTAAACAGGGTTCACGAAGCCTTTGTAGGGCGCAAGGTTGAGTTTCTTGTAGCGCTCCAAGATCTCTTTATGCAGTTCTTGATTAACCTTGACTGCGTAGGTCTCCACGATCTCTTTGGCCGCAGCGTAGTCTCCTTCGGAAGTGATGCGTTGAATCTCTGCGAGCAGTTCACCGTACAGACGGCGCACGCCCTCGTAGTCATTGATACGCAGGTAATGTTTGCCGTCGAGCTCTATGATTTCCACCTCCGGTTGCTTCAGGTCCACATTTGCCAATACCCAGTTGGCGATCAACTGACGGTTACGCATATGTGCTTCCTCTACGTCCTTGCCCGGCTCGATGCGCACAAGTTGGGTCATCGCACCGTTCATCATCTGCTGATAGTAACCGGCTTTATAGGCTTCCATATTCGGCAGCAGCCCTAACTCAACGAGTTTGGGGTCGCCCAGATAATAGAGGCCGAACAAATCCGCACGTGCCTCTTCAATGGTCGAAGCATGCTCTTTGAGCGCATCTTTGCTTACGCCCGGCATTAACTTACCGGAACCGTGACCAACGCACTCATGCAGGTCGGTGTGCAGATCTCCACAAAGAGCGCCGTACTGCTCATAGATAGCACGGATCTCGTCATCAATCATGAACTCCTCGTTGAAGCCATTGCCTTTGGCTGCTTCGTTATACGCGTGCATGAGGTTGTCAATCGTGACGGATTTGGAGCCGTATTCCTTACGAATCCAGTTGGCGTTCGGCAGGTTGATACCGATAGGCGTAGCCGGATAGCAGTCGCCGGCGAGGGTAGCTGCCGTGATCACTTTGGCACTCACGCCTTTCACTTCCTCTTTCTTATACTTCGGGTCCGTGGTCGAGTTATCTTCAAACCACTGGGCATTGTCCGAGATGAGCTGGGTGCGCTTGGTAGCAGCCAGATCCTTGAAGTTCACCATGGATTCCCAGGTACCGGTGATACCGAGCGGGTCCGTGTAAGTCTCGGTAAAGCCGTTGACATAGTCCACACGGCTGTTAAGGTCCTTCACCCACGCGATGCAGTACTCGTTGAACGTCTTGAGGTCACCTGTCTCATTGAAGGCAATCATTTTCTCAATAACCATCCGCTGCTGGTCGTTCTCAGCGTACTTCAGAGCCTCTTTGAGCCAATACACAACGTGCTCTAATGCTTCGCCGTACAAGCCGCCTACTTTGTATACCCGCTCTTCAATCTCGCCTTTCTCGTTTTTTACGAGTTGGCTGTTCAGACCGATCCACAGCGGTTCTTCCGAATTGTCCTTATGTGCCGCATACCAAGCTTCCGCCTCTTTCTGCGTCACGCCTTCGCCGTAGTAGTTGCCTGCAGAACAAGCCACGAGGTCTACGCCATCCTGGGCGGTCGTACGTTTGGCCATTATGTTCGGGTCAAACATCACCGGAAGGATAGCGGCATCGTATTCCACTCCGGCTGCTTCACAAGCGGCTGCGAACCATTCTTGCGAAAACTCCGGCAGGAACTTGTCTTCGCTATAGTGATGATGAATACCGTTGGAGAACCACACGCGTTTGAGATAGCGCTCGAAAGCGTCCCACTCTTCATCTGTACATTGTACTTTGTCCCTTTGTACATAAAGCGCTTCCAGCGCTCGTCTTATACGCAGGTTGTAACGGCAGTTCTGGTCGAACAGGATATCACGTCCCCACAACGCCGCCTCGCTCAAACAATAGATGAGCGATTTCTGCTGCAGCGTCAGACTCTCAAACTCCGGCACATCATAGCGGAGGATCTCCAAATCATAGAATTTATCCACGTTGTATTGGAATGCCTTCTCTTTTGGCTGACAAGCGCAAAGCGCTACAGCCAAAAGAAGGCATATTTGAAATTTGATATTTGACATTTGAAATTTAGATTCTTTCTAATACGGTTCTTACTAACTCTTTGATACGCGGCTTGTAGTCCGTGTTGGCAGCCTCAATCTTACGCTGTGCGATGACGCAACAAACGGTCATGGCGTGGTGGCCCATATGGAGTGCCAGACCGGCGATGCAACTGCCTTCCATCTCATAGTTGGTGATACGCTGTCCTTCGTAACGGAAAGCGGTAATCTTCTCGTTGATATCGGGCACAGCCAGACCTACACGCAGTACACGGCCTTGTGGACCGTAGAAACCGTTGGCAGCGATGGTGCAGCCGCGCATCATATCGTCCTTGGCGATGCGGTCAACGAGTTCCGGATTAGCAGCTACCACGTAAGGTACAGCGGCTTTCTTCGGATAACCGATGAAGTCCACCAATGCTTTCTCAAAACCGACATCTGCTATCTTGTCACGGTCCTCATAGAACGCCAGCACACCGTCGAAACCGATGGATTTCTGGCTGACAAGGAACGTACCCAGAGGGATGTCCTCCTGCATGCCGCCGCACGTACCGATACGCACGATGTCGAGGCAGCGTTTGTTCTCCTTCTCGGTGCGGGTCGCGAAATCGATATTGGCGAGTGCGTCAATCTCGTTCATGACGATATCGCAGTTGTCGGTACCGATACCCGTAGAGATACAAGAGATACGTTTACCGTGGAACTTACCGGTGATGGTATGGAACTCACGACTTTGAACGTCGCACTCGATACTGCCTTCATCGAAGAAGGATGCTACCATATTGACACGGTCCTGGTCACCGACAAGGATAATCTTGTCCGCCAGGAACTCCGGCTTCAGATGCAAATGAAATGCAGAACCATCGGCATTGATGATTAACTGCGATGCGGGGAATGTTTTCATCATTTGTGATTTATGATTTAAGATTTATGATTTCAATGTTAGGCTTCGCCTCCGGTGAAGGTCAAAGGAAGAGTACTGCCTTTAGCCGGTCCGCCGACGGGCTGGATAGTGCCGAACTTCTGCTCGTACTGACTGATATTATTGCCTAGTGCACCAAGAATCTTCTTTGCTTGATCCGGTGTAACGACGATGCGTGAAACAACGTTCGCTTGCGGAACACCCGGCATCAGTTGAGCGAAGTCAAAAACGAACTCCGTAGGAGTATGTGCGATGAGTGCCAAGTTGGCGAATACGCCTTGTTGCTTGTCCGGCGTAATGTTAATCTTCAATTCTTTCTGTTCCATAATATTGTATAATTTGATTTTACCACTTATAGTTTTTTTTCGGTACCGCCAATATCCAAAGGTTCACAATCGGCAATACGATGTCGAACCACAGCACGCTTATCATCGGGAAACGGTGCAGTCTCATTCGTCTTGCAGATATGTTGAGTACCAGAGTTTGCATGATCCATCGAATCAGGAATAGACCTGCCGCTGTACACAGAGTGAGGAAAGACAATATCCCAAGGAAATAGCCAGTCATTATGCCGACCAGTAACGCGTAGAACAAACCCCGTATCATGGGTTCCAACGTCAAGCGGATCTTGGTGCCCAAACGATACTCGGGCGAAACAGACAGATGTCTTCGTTTCTGTTGCCACCAATCGCGGAAATTCGTTTTGGTCAGCGACCATGTGTATGAATCCGGCGTAACAACAACAGCTGTGTTCTTACGCGTCGCAACATGATTGACAAAAAGGTCGTCATCACCTGCTCTGTTATCCATCATATGGGTGAACCCGCCGGATTCGAAGAACAGACTCTTGCGGTAAGCCAAGTTTCGTCCTACCCCCATATACGGATGCCGGCATATAGCGGCACCTAAGTAATGAAGTCCGTTGAAAAGCGTTTCATACCGAACCATCCGGTTGATATGCCCTTTCTCTGCAAAATACGGACTGAAACCGAGCACGATATCCTTTGTACCTTTGTCACTTTGTACATCGCCAAACCCTTTCATCATCTCGCTGATCCACTGACTGCTTTCCGGTACACAGTCCGCATCGGTCAGCAGCAGATAGTCGTATTGTGCCGCTTTGGCGGCTAATGTCAGGGCTAGTTTTTTGGTTGAACGCACTCGAGCTCCATATGGCACAAAGGTCATGTGCAACCGCGGGTCACGTACCA
>Ga0310690_10001594_pt1 | contig 39765 bp, 38 predicted proteins | sample AusTroGonzalo_MG_2_FD_207661 | JGI IMG/M metagenome (GOLD analysis project Ga0310690, IMG submission 207661) | Bovine rumen microbial communities from tropical cattle in Woodstock, Queensland, Australia - Gonzalo_04 (v2) (version 2) | ecosystem: Host-associated > Mammals > Digestive system >... | reverse complement strand
TAGTGAACATTTTTATTTTGCAAAATCATCTTAAATACCCTTTTTTTGAAGTTTAAACATACGACTACCGATTACCGATATACCTTACAAGGTATGACAGAAACAAACAAAAGTCAAAATGCTTTTTTCCTATTGTTCCATAAAATTAAGTTCCACTGCCAGATAAGGTCTTTGTGTCTGTTAATGCACAAGCATAAAAACCTTTCATTACATAAAAGTTTAAAACGGAGTCGTAACAGACTCCGTTTTTTTATAAAAAATCAAAAGACAAGTTATTTAAACCACCATTGTATCATTTTATTTTCTCCCTTACACGCAGAGATAGCAGCTGAAGTTTCAACAGGATAACTCGTTCCTGCAACAAAAACCGATGTCTCTTGATCAACACCTATTTTTATAAATATACCATTGCTACCATAATCTGTTTGCAATAACTCCATACACGCTTCCGAAGGGACATTATAACCTGTGTACATAGTAAATACTTTAGATGAATACGCCGTACTTGCCTTTATCGTAATGATACCACCAAAAGGATTATTCACATCCGTGATTTTGCCTGAATTTATTAAATTATCCCCGCTGATACCTGTGTAATCGCCTTTGTATATACCCCTTGCCCGCATGGCAATAAGATTAACTTTTTCTACTAATTGATTTGTTTTATAACTTTGCATCGCCATAGAATAGCCTACTATACCGCCTGCGGAAAGGACACCGACGATTGCCAAAACGCCAAGCATTTCAATCATACTTCTGCCTGATTGAATGTGTTTATTACTTTGTCTTGATTCTTTTACGAAAAGCCCTACGCGGAACGCCTCAAACAAGCGGGGGGGTAGTGAACATTTTTATTTTGCAAAATCATCTTAAATACCCTTTTTTTGAAGTTTAAACATACGACTACCGATTACCGATATACCTTACAAGGTATGACAGAAACAAATAAAAGTCAAAATGCTTTTTCCTACTGTTCCATAAAATTAAGTTCCGCCTTATCGGAATCGGCGTCCATCAACAGGATTCTGATACGGAAAGAGGCACTTTCCATCGGGCGTAAGTTACGTTTTTTCGGATAAATGACCTTGCTTTCTTTTTTATTACCCTCATCATCAAGAATAACAGCCTGCACAGCGGGAATCTCCATATCTTCACGACGGTTGTTGACTATTGAACCTGTAATCTCCAGAACTTTGTTATCGTTTTCCTGAACGACTTTTTGTTGCACGTTCCTGAAATCAAGCCCCGATATACGACTTTTGCCCGTAATACCAAATAAAGCAAGCGTATTTTTTACGGCAGGATATTCCTGTGCCAGATAATCTCTTGTGTTCCACAACGCCGTGCAACAAAAGAACAAAATAGCCGATAATGAAAGTGCAAGTATCACCTTTTTCCAGAACTTGCGAAACAGTATTTTTACTTTCCAAAACAGATTGCTGCCGGTAAAACCCTTTTTAAAATCAGGCAGAAAAACATTTTTGCATACACCGCAACGAAAGTGAATATGGGCTTTCGGCAGGCTTTTGTCTTTGATTATAAAGCAAGATTTACATTCGGGACATTCAACATACATTTTCTTAAACCGTAAAAAAAACCGTATAGGTGTGTTACTTCCTTTGACTTTATTACTTTATATGATTAAAATTACCCGATACGCAAGAAATAATTTGTTATTAGGAAAGAAGAAAGAGCAACGATATGAAATCTTCGGTACCAAGTATTGTGCAGTTTAACGGAGTAAGTCTCCGCTATGAAAACGGTCCTGACGTGTTAAAGGATATTACTTTTTCTTTAGCACCGGGTTCTTTTTACTTTTTGACGGGTGAAAGCGGTGCGGGAAAGTCGTCTTTGCTTAGCCTGATGTATTTGGCTCGTCGTCCGACAAAGGGCAATTTAAGCGTTTTCGGAACAGATGTGAATTTACAGAATCGGGATAAGCTGCCTGATATAAGACGTAATATAGGCGTGGTTTTTCAGGATTTCCGCCTGTTAGACCACTTGTCCGCAAGGGAAAACGTAGCATTACCTTTGCGTGTGCTTGGCGTAAGGGAAAATGAAATACAGCGACACGTGAAAGAGTTGCTCAACTGGGTCGGTTTGGCAGATCATATTGATGCAAAGCCTCCCACACTTTCCGGCGGGCAGCAACAAAGAGTCGCTATTGCCCGTGCCTTGATTAACCGTCCGAAATTGTTATTGGCAGATGAACCGACGGGAAACGTTGATGATAAAATGGCGGCTCGTTTGGTAAGGTTGTTGATAGAATTGAACAAAATCGGCACAGCCGTGGTTATCGCTACCCACAACGAGAATCTGATACAAAAGTTTAATTTCCCCCGTATGCACCTTAGTATGGGGCGACTTAAGGTATTACCTCCGGCGGGGCAGTATTCCTCAAGAAGCATAAATGTGGAGGAAACGCAGATATGATGAACAATTTAAAGAACTTAACTCTGTATATGAGAAAATTGCCTTTTTCCTCCGATGCTTCGGGATATTTTTTGATATGGATTATGCTGGTGATGGTATTCTTTGCTTCTATGGCATTGGCGGGTAATCTGGTCATCGGCAATATGGCAAAACGTTGGAATGCTTCGGTAAGCGGTTCTTTCGTTATTCAGGTTTTGCCTCCTAAGGACAATACTTTGGCATCGGGAGACACTTTGGAGATGATGGTTGCGGAAGTTGACAAAGCCGCAAAAGTCTTACAACAGAATCCGGGCGTTGATTCCATAAAGGTATTGTCGTTGGACGAATTGGAAAACCTGCTTAAACCTTGGCTTGGCGAAACGGCTTTGGACGGAGAGTTCCCCATTCCCCGCTTGATAGACGTAACTTTGCAAAAAGGGGCAAACATTGATATAGAAAAACTGTCTGCCGAATTAAAGGAAGTTGCCCCAAATGCCGTTGTTGACGTACATCGTATGTGGTTGCAAAGGTTTATGAGCTTTGTAATGACCATAGACGTTATCTCTTTAATCGTGTTGATAATGATTTTGCTTACTACGGGTATTTCCGTGATATATGCTGCCATTACCAGCTTGCAGGTACATCGTCCCGCCATAGAACTGTTGCACTTAATCGGGGCAAAAGATAACTACATAGCAATACTTTTTTCCAAACGTACGATTTCTTTCAGCTTTTTGGGTGCTGTTGTCGGCTTGTTATTGGCACTTCCCGCTTTCGTGGTTATGGGTTCTTTGCTTAAAGGGTTGAACTTGGGTATTTTGGGCTCCGAAAATATGTACACAAGCGATTATTTAATGCTTGCGTCATTACCTTTTATTGCGGGTATTTTATCGGGTGTTGCCGCCTTTGTTACCATTAAAATGAAGTTAAAGACTGTTTTATGATAATGCTCGGCAAAATCAAAATTTACCTGTGGATTGTGCTTATGTTGTTTTGCCTGTGGTCGGCAGGGTTTGTGTTCTTTGCTCGTTATACTTTGAATTTACAAAGCAGTAATAACATAGATGCAGATGTTGCCGTGGTTTTGACGGGAGATACGGGCAGAATCACAACCGCCGCCAGACTTTTACGAAAAAGCCATACAAATATGTTGTTTATATCGGGTGTAGGCGGTGGTGCGGAGTTGGAAGCATTAAGCGGCTCCGACATTTTAAGCGAGGCGGACAAAAGTAAAATATCTTTGGGCAGAAAAGCGGAAAATACACGGGAAAACGCCTTAGAAACCAAAGATTTTTTGAAAGATAAAGACGTTAAATCCATTCTGCTTATAACTTCTTATTATCATGTACCTCGCAGTATGTTGGAATTTAAAAGAGTCGTTCCCGATGTCTATATAAAACCTTATCCGGTATTTAATAACAAATCCCCTTACAAGGGCTTAAAATTATTGGTAAAAGAGTATAATAAATTTATATTGTCTTTCATAAGAGCAAAATTTTTTAAAATAATTGGATTGGAATAATAATGTTGCATATTCGTTCTTTTATATTCACTTCTTACTACATTTTATTAACGGCGTTTGTTTGTGTAACGGCGTATCCCCTTTCCGCAGAAACTTCCCGTCGTTACCTTAAGTGGTGGTCAACGATGATACGCAAAGGTGCAGAAAATTTGGCAGGCTTAAAACTGAATGTGGAAGGTTTGGAAAATCTGCCGCAGAATCAACCTTACATTATTGCCTGTAAGCATCAATCAGCCTTTGATACTTTGATTTTCCACTCTTTTATTCCTAATGTTTGCTTTTTGTTTAAAGCGGAGATGGATAAAATACCGTTTATGGGGAACTTATTGCGAAAAGTGGATTGTGTTCCCGTTGACAGAAAACACGGAACTTTGGTGTTAAGAAAAGTAACCGCAGAGGCTTGCGACCGTTTAGCAAAGGGTAAAGTTGTGGTTATTTTCCCCGAAGGTACGAGAGTCGCTCCCGAAAAGCATATAAAATACTCTCACGGGGTTTGTATGATTTATGACAAAGCCTCCGTTCCGGTAGTCCCTGCCGCAATCAATTCGGGTTATCTGTGGCCTAAGAACTCTTTTACAAAGAAAAGCGGTGTAGTAACTTTACGCTTTTTGCCTGCCATTCCTGCCGGGCAAGATAAAAAAGCCGTTATGGAAAAGATAGAACAGGATATTGAAACGGCTTGCAGCGAACTGCCGAAACCGCTGTAAGAAAAAAATTACTGTTAAATAAACAAAAAATAAGTTATAGTCAGCAGAATATCTTAAGGAGGTTATAAATGTTAAAAGTATTGACATTCGGTTTAAGTTTTTTTGCTTTTGCTTATCCTTTTGCGGCACAAGCTCAGTACGGGAAAGTGGCATTACCGGTAAATTCGGCAAAAGTGCAGGCGGAATCCGCACCTTCTGCAAACGGTGTTGCCGAACCTGCAAAAGATAACGTTGCAGCTCCTCTTAAAAATGCACCTGCCCCATCTCCCGCCGTATCCATGAAAAGCGGCGAGAAAGTTGAAATTTTCTTTGATGACTTTAACATTAAAAAAACCTTGGGCGGGCAGGTATTTTGTCAGATGACTTTCTATGTCAGCAATCAAACGGATAAAATGCTTGATTCGCTTATGACTGATATAACTTGGTCGGGAATCGCGACAAAACTTAACTTTTCAGCTGTTGAGCCTACGGACATTAAAACCGTGCGTTATGCTTTGGCAGGTTCGGGTTGTTATACTATGGGTGAAAGTCCTATTTTAAAAATCAGCCGTTGTTTGATGAGAGCAAAAGATGCAAGCGGAAAAATTGTTGATGTTCCCGAAGAAATTTGTAAGCAATCCGTAGTATTCAAATAACTTTATGTTTTCAATTCGTTTTTTTCGCAACATATCATCTGTTTTTATGCTGTGTTCGGCGGTGTTGTCCTTTTGTGGAGAATCTTTTGCCGCCGAAGAATCATCTTTGCCGTCGGTGGCAGAGAGTTACGGTTACCTGTCGCAAGCCGATGTCAATAACTATCACAAAATCTTTGAATTGCAAAAAAAAGAACGCTGGCAAGATGCCGATAAAGTCATTGCCAAGTTAGATAACAATGTGCTTATGGGATATGTGCTGTATCAAAGGTATGTGGAATCGGCAACTTGGAAAACAAAAGAAGCGGAATCAAAAAATTGGTTAAACAGATATTATGATTTACCCGTTGCGGGAAGCGTATATGATTTGGCGGTAAAAAAAGGGGCAAAATTATCTATGCCAAGACCTCACAACACGGATAACATTCCTGCCGGTTCTTGCAGTTCTTACGTTTTGATTAACCCGATAGATTACCTGTACAACAACGATTTTTCTTACTTGCCGAGCAACAAACAAAAGGCGGCAAAAAAGCTGATGAGAAACATTAATTCCGCCATAAACAAGGGCAAGACTTTAAGTGCTTACAACTATGTAAACAGCCCTGAGGCAAAGCAACTGTTTTCCAAAAGTAATATGATTAAGGCCCGCACGGCACTTGCCTTTTTATATTTCACGGAATTAAGAGATGATAAGGCTTTGGATACCTTGTTGCCGATTTTACCCGATGCCTATGAGGTATTGCCGATAAGCGGTTGGGTTGCGGGATTGGTTTATTGGCGGCTTGGTTTGTTTAACGATTCTCTTAAGGCTTTTACGGCAGTGGCAAATAATTCCAAAACACGCCCCGAACTGCTGTCTGCTGCGGCTTTTTGGGCGGCAAAAGTTAATTTTAAATTGGGCAAAGACGCTGCTGCGGAAGATTGGTTGAAAAAAGCCGCCTCGTTGGAAAGGTATTTTTACGGACTGTTGGCAAGGCGGCAGCTTGGCGAAGAAATAAGCCATTCGTGGCAAAGACCGTCCGTAAATGAAGCTGATGAAAGTTACATCTTGAATAAGCCTGCCGTACGCAGAGCCATTGCTTTGTTTCAACTGAGGGAAAATAAAAAAGCGGAAGATGAACTGCTGAAATACTATTATAGTGCCGACAGTAAAGAAAAAAGCGGTTTGCTTGACTTTGCCGAAAAGAACGGAATGTCAGAACTTTCGCAAGCTATGTTAAGTTTCGGCAGACAGCTGGAAAATAAAGACGGTTCTTCGAAAAGAGCAAGTTATCCGGCACCCAAATGGACTCCGTTAAGCGGTTGGAAAACGGAAAAAGCCTTGGTTTATGCTTTTGTAAGGCAAGAGTCCTGTTTTAACAATAAAGCCGTAAGCTCGGCAGGAGCAAGGGGTTTAATGCAGCTTATGCCCGCAACCGCACAAGAAACGGCAAACAGATTGGAATTGGAATGGTCGTCTAAACGGCTGTTTGAGCCTGCTTATAATTTGGAAATAGGACAAGCTTATTTATCAAGATTATTAAACGACAACTTTATCGGCGGCAATTTAATTTTTCTTGCCGTTGCTTACAATTCAGGGCCTGGAAATCTGCAACGCTGGGCAAAAAGAATGGATTGGCAAGGCGATCCTTTGCTGTTTATAGAAAGCATACCCTCAAAACAAACCCGTAGCTTTGTCCAAAGAATTTTGGGCAATTATTGGATATATTCCTCCCTTTTCGGTACAGACGGAATATATACGCTAGACCAGCTTATCGGCGGTTTTTGGCCTATGCTGAACTATTGAAAATAAAAAAAACAGCTTATTTCTTCACCGTAATCGGAAACATTTGACTTTACCGAATCTTTATCATAATTTGATTGGTGCAGCGTAGTTATCGCTGTGGGGTTTAACAGCCTCTACAAGGTTGTCTGTCAAACAGACGTAAAAAACCTTTTTGCCACGCGGCAGGAAGGTAACCGAATAAGGTCGCTCGCTTGCGAGCGACTGAACAGGTTGCACTATACCTTGTGATAGCTGTTAACTTCCTGCTGCCTTTAATCAAGGCGGCTTTATTATTGCAACTTTGATAAGGAAAGATAAAAATGGGTAAAGTCTGTGCCTTCTTTGGAAATGATTACGGACATAGTACTCCTTTGGGTTTAAAGGAAAAGATTAAAAGAGAAATAATAAGACTTATTCAAGAGGAGTCTGTTGATACTTTTCTTGTCGGGATTAAAGGAGGATATGAAAAAGACGCTTACAGAATAGTCCTGTCCTTAAAAGAACAATTCCCGGATATAAGCGTTGTCTTTGTTGCCAGTACCGTGCAAGAGATGAACAACAACGTTTTCCCCTGTAATGACGTTATGCTACCGTGCGGCTGTCAAGTTACATATAAGCGGTGGTGCATAGTTGAACGTAACAACTGGATTATAGAATATACGGATTTTATTATTGCTTATAATTTTATGCAGGGGCGAGCCTTTAAATTTTGCCGAAAAGCCGCCCGCAAAGGCGTAAAGGTTATTGAGTTGGCAAATGAAAACCCGCAGGAGTCAGGGGTTAAGCAGCTTTATCTGTCCCTTTGCCTTATATCATAGCAATAAGCACATCTTAAAAATTCTTCATGATATTTCGGGTGCAATTTTGTCTGTGTACTCCAAATTGCTTCATAGCCTTCACCGACAGGTTGCTCAACCGTTTTTACTTCAAAATTTCCGCCTTTTGCGTAATCGGCTTTTTCACCGTTTGAGGCAATAATAAACTTTTTGAACGTATCAAGAATAGGCTCGGCTTCAATATAACGAAAACCGTTAAAGCCGTTCGGACCGCTGGCAACTTTAAATGTTTCCGTATTTTCTCCGACTTGCGACATCTTTTCCTTTTTATCGGCAAAATAGCGAACAAAGGCGGAAACATTTTTCATATCCCAATCACAATAAACAAAAAATTGATAAGCATTCTTGGAATTATTTTTAAAGCAATCAACAAACCACGTTACGGGATTCACAAAACTTATCCGCATAAAAACAGTGTCCTTATGCAGTTCGGAAACAGGCTGTTTTGTAACATCGTCTTTTGTCAATTCGTTGTGCGGATATACAACATAGTAGCGTTCCCTTCTTGGCTCGGAAAAGAAACTGCCGACGACATACTCTTTACCCTCATTTTCCACCAATCTGATGTATTCGGTTTTGCACCTTGGTAACGTATCATTTGCCGGAGTATGATAATCAGTATGTGCCTGCATTATGCGAGTCATTTTGGCTTCATCGGCAGGATTGTGGTAGGATTCTTGCACAATCCTGTTTGTTTGCAAAAGTTCTTTGAACGCATCGCGTTGCTGTTTTCTTTGTCTGAGTCCAATCATTTACTGTCTCCTTTTTAAATATCCAAGTTTACAACGTTCAAAGCGTTATCCTGAATGAAATCACGGCGAGGTTCAACAACATCACCCATAAGGGTTGCAAAAACACCCTCCGCATCGGAGAACTGGTTGATTTTAACCTGAAGTAAGTTACGGGAATTTGGATCAAGCGTTGTTTCCCAAAGCTGTTCGGGGTTCATTTCTCCCAATCCTTTGTAACGGTTAATGCTGATACCTTTTTTACCTGCATTTTGTACGGCTTTTGCAAAGTCAACAGGTCCGTTCACTTTAATTTCCGTATCTTTGGAAGTAAACCTTATATCCTTTGCCATATAGATTTCCTGCAATTCCTTTGCCATTTTGCCGAGTTTCTTTGCTTCGGGTGCAAGCAGTAAGTTGCGTTCAATCGTATGCGTTTCGGTAATACCCCTTAACGTACGGGTAAAGGCAATACCCGAGTCGGTATGGACTGCCTTCCAACCTCTTTCATATTCGGGTTCCTGTTCATTCAAAACGACTGCGATGTTTTCCGCTATTTCCATAGCCTTTTCAAGAGGGATATTTTCGTCTTCAAACATACCATGGATTGCCAAACGTTCTATAATCTTTTCGGGGGCTTTCTTGGATAAGGTTTTTACCAAGTGATAAACCATACGGGCTTGTTCTGCCCTGTCCCTTAAATCCGCACCGGCAATTTGCATACCGTCAGTGGAAAGTACCGCCTCGGCAGTACCGGCATTAAGCAAAAATTCCTCCATTTCCCTATCATCTTTCAGGTATATTTCGGAATTACCTTTCTTTGCTCTGTACAAAGGAGGCTGGGCAATATATACAAAGCCACGCTCAATTAAGCCCCTCATTTGACGGAAGAAGAAAGTTAAAAGCAACGTACGAATATGGCTGCCGTCAACATCTGCATCGGTCATAATGATAATTTTGTGATAGCGGCATTTATCGGGGTTAAAGTCCTCATTACCTATACCCGTGCCGAGTGCGGTTATCATCGTACCGATTTCCTGTGAGCTTAAAATACGGTCAAATCTTGCCCTTTCAACGTTAAGTATTTTACCACGCAAAGGAAGAATCGCTTGATTTTGCCTGTGTCTGCCCTGTTTTGCAGAACCGCCTGCGGAGTCTCCCTCCACAAGGAACAATTCGGATAAAGCAGGGTCTTTTTCTTGGCAATCCGCCAATTTACCCGGCAAAGTAGATATATCCAAAACACCTTTTTTACGGGTAAGCTCTCTTGCCTTACGAGCAGCTTCACGAGCAGCGGCAGCCTCCACCACTTTCATAATGATTTTCTTTGCTTCGGCTGGGTTTTCCTCAAACCACTGAGCCAGCTTGTCCGATACGATATTTTCCACAACGGGACGAACTTCCGATGACACGAGTTTATCCTTGGTCTGTGATGAAAATTTCGGATCAGGTACTTTTACGGACAAAACACAAGTTAAGCCTTCCCTCATATCTTCACCGGAAAGTTCAACTTTTTCCTTTTTACTTATACCCGTTTCAGCGGCATAGTTGTTAATCGTACGAGTAAGTGCCGCTTTCAATCCCGCCAAGTGAGTACCTCCGTCCCTTTGCGGAATGTTGTTGGTAAAGCATAAAACATTTTCGTGATAACCATCAGTCCAATCAAAAGCAACCTCTACATAAATGCCGTTTTTATCACCCGATACATCAATGGGCTTTTCCTGTAATGAAGTCTTGCTTTTGTTCAAATACTTTACAAATTCGGTAATACCGCCCTCATAATAGAAAGTTACGGTTTTCGGTTCGGCTTCTCTGTTATCGGTCAAAGACAACTTTACACCCGAATTAAGAAAAGCCAATTCACGCAAGCGGTGTTCCAAAGTGTCAAACACAAAAACCGTATCGGTAAATGTTTCCGACGACGGCATAAAGGTAACTTCCGTACCGGTTCTTGTACCGATATTTTCCTCAACCACTTTCAAAGGAGCAACGGCAACACCGTTTTCAAAACGGATAAAGTGCTTTTTGCCGTCTCTGTAAATCACCATCTCCAACCATTCGGATAAGGCGTTTACCACGGACACACCGACACCGTGCAAACCTCCCGATATTTTGTAGGAATTCTGGTCAAACTTTCCGCCCGCGTGCAGCTGAGTCATGATAACTTCCGCTGCGGAGACACCTTCGGTTTTGTGAATATCAACGGGAACACCTCTGCCGTTATCCTTTACCGTAACGGAGCCGTCTTCGTTTATAATCGTTTCCGTATGAGTGCAATAACCCGCCAAAGCCTCATCAATCGCATTATCAAGGACTTCGTAAACCATGTGGTGCAAGCCCGAACCGTCGTCCGTATCGCCGATATACATACCGGGACGCTTACGAACAGCCTCCAACCCTTTCAAAACTTTAATGGAACTTGCGTCATATTTACCTTCGGTTTTTCCAAAGCCGTTTTCCGCGGTAATTTCTTCCGTATTTTCCGTTTCGGTAATATCTTCACTCATTTACTTTTTCCTTTATATTCAATCAAATCAAATTTTTTCAAGCCACTTCTTTTGCAGAAATTAAGCTGTTATTTATATTAAAAAACTGTGCTTTGCCGTCCAACAGAGCAAAGGAAGATTCCTCCGTCCCCGTCAACCAACTTTGGGCAGGCAAAGACAATAAAACTTCAAACAAGGCATCACGTTTAAAACCGTCAAGATGAGCCGCCGCCTCATCAAACAAAATTATGGGATAAGCCAAAGACTCCGCCTTTATCGCCTTTATATGAGCCAAAACAAGGGCAATCAGCAAAGCCTTTTGTTGACCGGTGGAACAAAGCTCGGCACTTTGCCCGTTTTCATGACAAGCCAGCAAATCCGTTTGATGAGAACCGACAACCGAACCTCCGTCAGCGTACAAATTACGGGAAGATGCGAGTCTTTCCCTGAATATATCCTCTACCGTCAAAGCGGGTGAGGATTGCAACAAATCTTCCAAAAACCCCGATAACCGTATGTAAGCACGGGGAAAGTCGCTTTCTTTTTCCCGCAAAAAAGTTTCTATGCGTTGCAAAGTATCGTTACGAGCGGCCGCTATTGCCACACCGTGTGATGCCATGGATTCTTCCAAAGCGGAAAGCCAGTGTTTGTCCGCACAACCTTCCCTAAGCAACTTACCCCATTGACGATAAGAATTGGCGTAAGCTGCCAGTTCCCCTGCATGAGAAGGCGTGAAAGACTGCACCAAGCGATCAAAAAAACGCCGCCGCAAAGCCGATTCGCCCGTAAAAATCCTGTCCATGGCGGGAGTAATCCACACGGCGGAAAGAATACCGGCAAGCTCTGACAGAGAACTTTTATCCTGTCCGTTCAAGCGTAATTTTCTTCTTGGGGACGAATCCAAAGTTGCCTCACAACCCGTTCCTATATCATATTCTCCACCCGCCAAAGATGACGTTACACTTGCCGCCACCGCCCAAGAGGCAGGCATGGGTATAACCCTGTTGTTTTCTTCCGAATCCGCAAAAGGAACGGTAACACGGCGAGCAACTTCGGAAAGATGTGCATTCCTTAACCCTTTACCGGGGGTAAGGTAAGATACCGCCTCCAGCAAGTTTGTCTTGCCCGCTCCGTTAGGTCCGAACAACACAACCGGCACGGAAGAATCCAGATTCAACGTTGCAGACGCATAACAACGGAAGTTCGTAAGACGAATCTTACGAACCCCTGCTATAAGGTTGTTTGTCGCAGCGAATCCTTGCAAAACAATCCGCTCCTTTTTTAAACACGCATAGGCATAATAACGTAAGTTACGGAAGAATCGGATAAATCATGTACCGTAACGGGTGATGAAGAATCAAGCATTGACATCTTGACTCTTGAGCCTTTGCACTGGTTTAAAATGTCCAAGACATAACGGGAATTAAAGCCTATATCCAAATCATCGGCATCATAATCCGCCTCTATCTCATCTTCGGCACTGCCCTCTTCCGAGGCATTGGCGGAAAGAAGTAGAGCACCTTTGGTCAAATGAATATGAACGCCCTTTGTTTTTTCGGAAATAACCGCAACTCTGCTGACGGCGGAAGCCAAAACATCGGCATCAACCTCTGCCTCCTTATCATTGCCGGAGGGAATAACTTTTTCGTAATCGGGATATGTTCCGTCAATCAACTTTGCCGTAAGCGTAACGCCGGCAATACAGAAGCGAATCTTTACATCAGAGACGGAAACTTTAACATCTTCCTGCAATTCGGAAGTAAGTTTTTGCACCTCTCCGACGGTTTTACGGGATATGATAACACCCTGCAAATTCTCCGCACCGGCGGGCAAAGCCATTTCCGCCGCAGCCAAACGATGACCGTCTGTTGCCGCCGTACGCAAAAAGGCGTCGTTTCCCTCACCTTTCTTGTGCATATAAATACCGTTCAGGTAATAGCGAGTCTCCTCTGTTGATACGGCAAAAACGGTCCTGTCAAACAAACCCTGCAACTGAGCAGACGTAAGCGTGAAATTAACGGGCATATTCCCTTCAGAGATGGAGGGGAATTCCGCCCCCGGTAACGTTGCCAAAGAAAAGGTCGTCTTGCCGGATGTAATCTTCAACAAAGAGGTTTTTTCATCAAGCTCAAAATTAACTTCCGTTCCTTCGGGTAAACTACGCATAATAGCCAGCAATTTATGAGCGGAGGCGGTAACCGAACCTTCCTCTTGAACTTTGACGGGAGCGGTTTCAACAACTTCTATATCCATATCGGTTGCTCTTACCGTGATATTTTGTCCGCTTAAATCATTGATAACATCAATTTTGACGTTGGCAAGTATGGGAATTGTCTGCCTTCTTTCAACAACATTTTCAACATGACTTAAAATCTTTAAAAAAGCACTTCTTTCAGCTGTAAATTTCACTTACTTCTCCACCAAATAAATTAACAAAAACAAATACATAGGCAATACAAGCCATAATATGCGGAAAGTATAGCACATTTTCTCCGCCCAAGTAAGAAAAAAACAGCAACGAATCGTTATTTTTTATGCTTTTTTCGGGCGAAGAATCTTAAGTGTGCAAAAATCGTTTTTAAGCAGATTCCATACTGCTTTTTATAACGGAAAGATTGTGATTGAAAACTGTATCGGAATCGGCAAGAGCCTTTATTTTTTTGATTGCATAAATAACCGTTGCGTGATCTCTGTCAAAGTTGCGTGCAATTTCCGGCAGGGAGTATGTCGTCATCTCTTTGGCAAGGTACATGGCTATTTGTCTGGGCAAGGCAACTTCCTTTTGTTTACGCACGGAACGCATATCGGAAAGTTTAATACCGTAAAAGCGAGCGACAGCCTTTTGTATAGCCTCAACGGAAACGGTTTTTTCCTGCACGGGAGCGGAATCCCTTAAAATCTTGGCGGCAGTATCCGTATTCAACGGCAAGCCCAACAAATCGGCATGAGCAAGAAGCCTGTTTAAAGCACCCTCTATTTCCCTGATACTGCGGGTAAAACGCAAGGCTATAAAATCCAATACATCAGGCGAAAGTTCAAAACCCTTTTTATGAGCTTTACTTCGCAAAATACCGAGTCTTAAATCGTAATCGGCGGGAGATATATTTACTTCCAGCCCCGAAGCAAGACGGCTTTTTAAACGCTCGTCAAAATCCGTAAGCTGAAAAGCGGCACAATCCGCTGCCAAAATAATTTTCTTCCCCGCCGCCGTTAAGGCATCAAAAGTATGTAAAAATTCCTGTTGCGTTGCATCTTTGCCGGACAAAAACTGCACATCGTCCATCAACAAAACATCAACCGAACGGAATAAATCCTTAAAGGCGACCGAATCGCCGGGTTTCATAGACTCTACAAAACGATACATAAACTTTTCGGCGGAAAGGTAAAGCACCTTTTTATCCGGATAAGCCTGCTTCATATAAGCGGCTGCCGATTGAATCAAATGAGTCTTACCCATTCCGACCGAAGAACTTAAAAATAAGGGAGAGAAAGTGTTGTCATCACTGTTTATCACTTTCTTTATTGCCGATACGGCAAATTCATTGGAAGACCCCGTGATGAAGCTGTCAAACGTATAATCCGAATCCAAAGCCGAAGCCATATAATCCAAACCGTACTCCGCCGAAGTGCCAAAAGTGCAAACGGGCGAAGAAACAGGTTGCGAATCCGCAACAAACTCATTCGTTGCCGCTTTTACGCTTTGTGCCGAATCGGTCGTATCCAAGCCCCGTACCTGCCTGTCGCAAGCGGCGTTTACCGTAAAAGTAATACTGCCGAGTCCCGGATAATACTTAAGACAAGCATTAAAAATATCCTGCTCATAATTTTTTTGTATCCAATCCCTTATAAAACGAGTCGGAACAAATAAATTTAAAATGCCGCCTTGGAAACTTTCCACAAACACGGAAGTCAGCCAACTTTTTACCACAGTATCGCCAAGCGAAAGACGAAGGTCTGATAACACACCCTCCCACGCTTTTATATTACTGTTTAAAATTTCTGACATCTGAAATACCTCGTGAAAAACCAAGTTCCCGATATAACAACATAACCGTAAAATTAAATCCCAAAGCTGACGCATTAGTTAATGAAATCTTAATAGGTTTATAAACCGTGTAAACCGATAAATTTGCTTTTTTTTAAATTAAAAAACTTGACGCTAAATATAGTTTAAAAACCCGTTTTCAGACGCTTTCGGGACTAAATATAGTTTGCGAAAAATAGCGGGAAATTAGTCAAAATTGTACAAAAAAACTCCTTAAAACAAAGTGCCCCGTCCACGAATGAACGGAGCACTAAAATTACTCTATATTAACAAAAAGTTAATACGCTATGTTATATGTATTAAGCCATGGCTTTCAGCTTTTTTACCATACGGGAGACTTTGCGAGCAGCCGTATTTTTGTGAACAACGCCCTTGCTGACTCCTCTGGTAATTTCCGATTCCATAACTCTTACCGCCTCTGTTGCCTCATCTTTATTGCCTTTGATGATGGCAGCTTCAGCCTTTTTAACGAAAGTACGAACACGGCTGCGTCTTGCGTCATTAACGATAGTACGAGCCTCTGTTACTTTAATTCTTTTTTCTGCCGACTTATGATTGGCCATTTTTTAAATCCTATTCACAAATGTTTAAATCAAAAAGATTGACGCTTATACTATATTTTTGCGTCAAAGTCAAGTGTTTTTTAGCCGCGAATTGTAAAATTTAAGATGACGGGCGGAGTTTACGGCAAACACAACCCCTTGTCAAGCGAATCCCGACAAAAGCAACAAAAACACCTAAGGTCTATTTTGTAACGGAGCGGAGTTCAAAAACAGCAAATACAGGTTGCGAATCCCATATTTTCAGGCAAAGTTGTTCATCATCACGCCCGTAACAATTACCTTTTTCCGCCGTCCAGCCCAAAGCGGACAAATTTTCATCATAAAAATTTTTGATTGCGGAAGGCTCGGTATTCTCGTCTGCCTTTAAAACCACCTGTATAAAGCGTCCGTCCGGAGAATCAAAGCCCGTAACTCCGTCTTCTTGTTCCTGCAAGCCCTCCATCAAAGGTATATCCTCAAAGCCGGTAATAAAATCGTCCGCAAAAGCCTTTGCAGGCAAGGCAAAAAACATAAAAGACGCAAGCAAATAAAAAACTTTCATTTTCAAAAACTCCCGTATAAAGAATCCGTTAGGTCATTATATTACCGCAATGATTCAACGTCTATGCTTAAATAACGGTAAAATCGTAATTATTTTTGTAAAACGGGGCAATAAAAAGTACCTCTGCCGCCCTGATTTATTTTTACTATACCGCCACACGAATCCTTTAGGTTGCACCAAGAGCATACCTGCCCCGCTCTGCCGTAAACGGAAAGATGAGATACAAACTCTCCCTTACTGCCGTCGCTGTGGCGGTAATCTCGGAAAGTAGTACCTCCTGCCTTTACGGATTCGCTTAAAATTTCTTTTATGTAATAACAAAGTAATTCCGACTCTTTTTCGGTAAGAGAATCGCCTTGTCGCAAGGGAGATATTCCCGCCTTAAACAATGCTTCGCATACATAGATATTGCCAAGCCCGGCTATTACCGTTTGGTCAAGCAGGCAAATTTTTATCGGTGCTTTTCTGCCTTTTAAAGATGCCCGCAAAGAATCGCCCGTAAAATCATCAGACAAAGGTTCTTGTCCCATTTCACGCAAAGCCTTTATCCGATACAGCGAATCCTTATCATATAAGGCGACAACGCCAAAACGGCGAATATCGTTATACACAAGTTTTTTATCCGCAAAGTCAAAGACTATATGGTCATGTTTTTCAAGTTGCGAATCCTTGCTTTTCAGCAACAATTTACCCGTCATACCAAGGTGTATCAGCAAAGCCTTTTCTTTATCGGTCAGGATAATAAGATATTTACCGCGTCTTTGCACTTCATGCACGGTAAGTCCCGCAACATCTGCCGCAAAAGAATCGGGAATCGGGTTTCGCAAACGATTGCAGTACACCGCAGCCGATTCTATTCTTTGCCCCGTTAATACGGCGGACAATTCTTTGCGTACCGTTTCTACTTCGGGTAATTCGGGCATATTTTTTTCTTCCTTATTTTAAATAATGTTGCTAGTTTATATGCAAGTTATAACAAGGAATAAAAAAATGCAAAAAATAAACATACCTTTGGTAAGAATCCGTGAAAGCAACCTGCCTTTGCCGAGTTATGCGACAGCTTTGTCATCGGGGGCGGATTTATATGCGGACATTGACGAGGATATAGTTTTAAAAACGGGACAAAGGGCATTGATTCCGACGGGAGTTGCCATAGCCTTGCCTGACGGTTTTGAGGCTCAGGTTCGCTCTCGTTCCGGTCTTGCTTACAAAAACGGAGTTTTTACTCTTAACTCACCCGGCACTATTGATGCGGATTATCGCGGAGAAATAAAAATTATTTTGTGTAATGCAGGGGAAAATGACTTTATAATAACAAAAGGTATGCGAGTCGCTCAGTTGGTGATTGCCCCCGTGGTACAGGCGGCTTGGCTTGAAAAGGACAGTTTGGATATAACGGACAGAGGAGAAGGAGGCTTCGGCTCTACGGGAGTTTCGGGAAAATGAAAAAAGTTTTATTGGCAGGAATAATAATGTCTTTAACGATTCAGCCTTTATTAGCAAACAAAGCAAAGGCGGCTGACTTACCCAGATTCGTTTCCACCAAAAGTAATGAAGTAAACCTGCGTACCGGTCCGGATACAAAATATCCGATAGAGTGGGTTTATAAAAAATCGGGTATCCCTTTGGAAGTTGTGCAAGAGTTCGGTAATTGGCGAAAAGTAAAAGATTGGGACGGTACTACCGGCTGGATTATAAAATCAGGATTAACAAGCAGGCGTTCTTTCCGTGCTTTGGGTAAGGCTCCGTTAAGACGCGGCGAATCTTTGGATTCGGTTGTCTTTGCCGAAATAGGTGCCGGTGCCGTCGGAAAAATTTTGCAGTGTCCCGCTACCAATCCCACAACCTGCCGTGTGGAAATCCAAGGCTATCAAGGCTGGATTGATAAAGGCGACATCTGGGGCGTTTACGCTCAAGAAAGCGTAAATTAAACCTCGTTTATAAGTTTTATTTTCACTCAAAGAAAAAACCCTCACCTTTCGGCAAGGGTTTTTGTTTTAAAATGTTTGTATTCGGAAAGTTATTCCTTTTCCGAATTTTCTTCTTCGGGTTCATTATTGCCGACATCTAAATCTTCGCCGGTTTCCTGATCAACCCTTTTCATGGAAAGTTTAATCTTTCCGCGTTTATCCATACCAAGGCATTTGACTTTTACCCTGTCGCCTTCCTTCAAGCAATCCTTGACTTTGCCGACTCTTTCTTTGGCAATCTCGGAGATGTGAACCAAGCCGTCGTTAGAGCCTAAGAAGTTTACGAAAGCACCGAAGTCCATAATTTTTACCACGGTACCGTCATAAATCTTACCCTCTTCGGGTTCGGCAACAATACTTTGAATCCAGTTCAAAGCGGCTTCACTTGCTTCGGAAGCGACGGAGGCAATTTTAACTATGCCATCATCACTTATATCAATCTTGCAACCGGTCTTTTCGGTAATTTCTCTGATTACCTTACCGCCCGTGCCGATAATATCCCTGATTTTATCCTTAGCAATTTGAATGGTCGTGATACGGGGAGCATTATCGCTGATTGAACCTCTTGAGGCGGTAATTGCCATTGCCATTTTACCCAAAATGTGCTTTCTGCCCTCGTGAGCCTGTTTCAAAGCAACTTCCATAATTTCGGGAGTAATGGAGGTGATTTTAATATCCATCTGAAGGGAAGTAATACCCTTTTCCGTACCGGCAACCTTGAAATCCATATCGCCGAGGTGGTCTTCATCACCCATAATATCACTTAAAACGGCATATTTATCACCGTCGGTAATAAGTCCCATGGCAATACCGGAAACAGGAGCTTCCATAGGAACGCCCGCGTCCATCAAAGCCAAGGAAGAACCGCAAACCGTAGCCATGGAAGAAGAACCGTTGGATTCCATAATTTCGGATACAACCCTTACTGTGTAGGGGAATTCTTCTTCTGTCGGAAGCATGGGGTGAATAGCACGCCAAGCAAGTTTGCCGTGTCCGATTTCTCTGCGACCGGGAGAGCTTAAACGCTTTACTTCGCCGACCGAATACGGAGGGAAGTTATAGTGCAAAATAAACGGCTCTTTTCTTTCTCCGCCAAGTTCGTCCAAAATCTGTTCATCTTGATCGGTGCCGAGAGTGGCAACAACCAAAGCCTGTGTCTCACCTCTTGTAAACAAGGCAGAACCGTGAGCTTTCGGCAAAACGCCGACTTCACATTCTATCGGACGAACGGTCTTTGTATCTCTGCCGTCAATCCTTATGCCTGTTTTCAAAATTGATGAGCGTACCGTGTCGTATTCCATAGAGAACAAAACTCTGGGTGCAACTTTCACTTCTGCTTCATTGTCGCCAAGGCTTTCCACGGCAGCCGCCCTTATCTCCGCCAATTTTTCCTGACGAGGCAACTTATCGTGAATCTTGTAGGCTTCCGCAATTTGCTTTCCGAAATCCTTTTCAAACTTTTCTCTTACGATTTTCACTTCGGCGGGAATCTCGGGAACAGGCCAAGGCTCTTTCGCACATTCTTCCGCCATGGATATAATAAGATCTATAACCGGTTGGAAAGACTTATGACCAAAGTTGACGGCATCAAGCATAACTTCTTCCGACAACTGTTTAGCTTCGGATTCCACCATCAAAACGCCCTGTTTCGTACCGGCAACCACCAAATTCAATTCGCTTTTTTCCATTTGAGCGGGAGTCGGGTTTAAAACAAATTTTCCGCCGATTCTGCCGATTTTTGCACCACCTATCGGACCCAAGAAAGGAATACCGGAGAAAGTCAACGCAGCAGAGGCCGCAATCATGGCGACTATATCCGTATCGTTTTCCATATCGTATGAAAGAACGGTACAGGTTACCTGCGTTTCATTCAAAAATCCTTCCGCAAACAACGGACGAATAGGTCTGTCAATCAAACGGGAAATAAGTGTTTCGTGTTCTGCCGGACGACCTTCCCTGCGGAAAAAGTTTGCGGGGATTCTGCCTGCGGCATAAGATTTTTCAATATAATTAACCGTTAAGGGGAAAAAATCTTCTGAAGAATCAGGCACTTCTTTTGCGGCACAAACGGCACAATGAACTATCGTATCGCCGTATTGAACTATTGCCGCACCATCTGCCTGACGGGAAATTTTACCCGTTTCAATGGAAAGTGTCCTTCCACCCCATTGTATTTCTTTTTTACAAACATTAAACATAGACATATTTTAAATTTCCTAACATTTCCAATAATTTTTAAAGCAAGAAGCCGACTTTTTCCACATAGCGGAAATAAAGTCGGCCTTGCCTTATGGAACTTACTTTCTGAGTCCCAATCTTTTTATGATACTGTCATACCTGTCTTTTGATTTACCTTTAACATAATTCAAAAGGCTTCTTCTATGACCGACCATCATCAAAAGACCACGTCTGGAGTGAAAGTCTTTGTGATGATCCTTCATGTGTTGAGTAAGGTTGTTGATTCTTTCCGTAAGGATAGCTATTTGAACCTCGGGAGAACCTGTATCTCCCTCTTTGATTGCATATTCTTTAATCAGTTCAGCCTTACGCTCAGGTGTAATCGACATCGTCATCTCCTATTTCAATAGAGTTAACCAAAACCCGTGCAGGATGAAAAACAGCCCCCTGCAAACGAGCCAATACTACAAGTTTGCCTTTATAAGTCATACGGAACAAAGGAGCATGTTTTATACTTCCGCCATTCTTTTTGACCAAAGGCAACGCGGGAACAACAGAGCCCGCAGTAAGCGTCCTTGCCTCAACCTCCGAAAGAGCCAGTACCGAGATGTCGTCCAGTACGGTATCAAACGGAAGTAAATAACTTGAACGCAACGTAAGATTATCCGTTTGCTTTAATTTTTCAAGTAAAATCGCATCGGCAATCTTAAATTTTCCGCTTCTTAAGCGACGCAGGCGTACCAAATGCCCGCAAGTCCCCATTTTTTCAGCCAAATCTCTTGCCAACGAACGAACGTATGTTCCTTGCGAACAAGATATGTAAAATGAGGTATAATCGTCGGAGTTATCAAACTTTTCTTCGGGAGCAGGTATTCTTTTCAAATCGTAAACCGTGATTTCCCGAGGCTCCATATTAACTTCTTCGCCCGCCCTTGCCAATTCATACGCCTTTTTGCCGTTTATTTTAATGGCGGAAAAAGCCGGCGGAGTCTGCATTATTTTTCCTTTAAATAAATTTATTACAAAGTCTATTTGCTTTTGTGAGGGTATATGGTTTTTACGACGAATAATCTTACCGTCTTCATCACAAGTGTCTGTTTCTTCGCCCCACTTAACCGTAAATTCGTATTCTTTGCCAGTGTCGGGAATGTAGGGAATAACTTTGGTTGCCGTACCCAAAGCAACAGGTAAAACCCCCGTTGCCATAGGATCAAGCGTTCCCGTATGTCCGACTTTTACCCTGCCCAGCAAACTTTTTACATCACGAATAACATCGGCAGAAGTAATACCCTTCGGTTTATCAACAATCAACCAACCGTTATAATCTTCGGTATTTTCCTTGTCTTTATTTTCTTTAATGTTTTTTGTTTCAATCATTTACGCTAAATCTCTTTTTACCTCGGGAGAAGAAAGCAGGCTTTCAATTCTGTCCGCTTCGGCAAAACTTTCATCGGGAAGAAAGACCAAGTCCGGCGTGATACGCAAACGGATTTTACCGCCCAAAATCTTTTTAAGTTGCCCTTTCAACAAATACATATTGTCAATAAGCTGTTGCATATTACCCGTGGCAAGCAAAGGTGAAACAAAGACCTTGGCAACGGAAAAATCGGGAGAAACACGCACTTCGCTTATAACCGCTTCCGCCGTATTGAATCCGTTAAGATATACCTTACCCTTACTGAGGGATTCGGCAATAATCCTTTTCAATTCTTCACCGACTTTTAATTGACGCGGAGTCAAAGGTTTTGTGTCTTTTCTTGCCATTTTTCAACCTGCCGACCTTTGCTTACACTTCTATATCCAAATGAACGGCTATTTCTTCAACTTCAAAGCATTCAACAACATCTCCGACTTTCAAGTCTTCATAGTTATCAAAGCTAAGGCCGCAATCAAAGCCTTCCCTTACCTCTTTCACGTCATCTTTAAAGCGTTTCAACTCTTTTAAAGCACCCGTATAAATAACGACATCATCACGCAAGATACGCACCTTGGCACCACGTTTAACCAGACCGCTTGTTACCATACAGCCCGCAACCCTGCCGACCTTTGTAATGTTAAAGACCTGACGAACATCGGCATAACCGATAATTTTTTCTTTCAGTTCGGGGGCAAGTTTACCCTCCAGAATCTTTTTAACTTCATCGGCAACGTCATAAATAACGGAGTAATAGCGAATCTCCACATTATCACGTTTTGCCATATCTCTTGCCTGAGCATTAGCTCTGACATTAAAGCCGATAATTATGGCGTTGGACACGCGGGCAAGGGTAACATCGGATTCGTTAATACCGCCGACCGCAGCGTGCAAAATCTCAACCTTAACTTTATCATTGGCGATTTTTTCCAAAGTACCCGTCAAAGCCTCAACCGAGCCTTGAACATCACCCTTAATAATAAACGGAATCTTTTCGGCTTCACCCGCTTTGATACGAGCAAACATCTGTTCCATAGAGCCTCTTGCGGATTTAACCTGCAAGGCTTCTCTTTCTTTGCGTTGACGGTAAGCGGAAATCTCACGAGCTTTTGTTTCGTCTTCCACCACACGGAAATCATCACCCGCATCGGGAACACCCTGCAAGCCCAAGACCTCCACCGGTTCGGACGGCATAGCTTTTTCCACACGTTTACCGTATTCGTTTACCAAAGCACGAACCCTGCCCCAATGGCTGCCGGAAACAAAGACATCACCGACCTTTAACGTACCGCGTTGAATCAAAACGGTAGCAACGGAGCCTCTGCCCTTTTCCATTTTGGCTTCCACAACCGCACCTTCCGCCAAAGCATCGGGATTTGCCCGCAAATTCAAAATTTCCGCCTGAAGCAAAACCGTTTCCACCAACTTATCAAGATTGATACGTTTTTTGGCGGATACTTCCACGGACAAGACATCACCGCCCATAGATTCAACCACAACATCATGTTGCAATAAATCTATACGGACTTTATCGGGATTTGCACCCGGCACATCAATCTTGTTAATCGCAACCACAATGGGAACACCCGCCGCTTTGGCATGGTGAATAGCTTCTATTGTCTGAGGCATAATACCGTCATTGGCGGCAACCACCAAAATAACAATATCCGTAATCTTGGCACCCCTTGCACGCATGGCCGTAAAAGCAGCGTGTCCCGGCGTATCAATAAAGGTAACTTTTTGTCCGTTCGGCAGTTTTACCTGATAAGCACCGATATGTTGAGTAATACCACCGGCTTCGCCTGCCGCAACATTAGATGAACGCAAAGCATCAAGCAAAGAAGTTTTACCGTGGTCAACGTGTCCCATAACCGTAACAACGGGAGGACGGCTGATTAAGTCTTCTTCTTTGTCTTCTTCCCTTTTCAAGACATCTTCAACATCGGAATCCGCAACACGACGATAAGGGTGTTTTAAATCTTCCGCAACCAGCTGAGCCGTATCTGCATCAATAGTCTGTGTAATCGTTGCCATAACACCCAATTTCATCAAAGACTTTATCACGTCAACGCTGCGTTCCGCCATACGATTTGCCAATTCACCGACGGTTATTGTTTCGGGAATGACAACCTCTCTGAACACTTTTTCAGGCGGTTTTACGTCTTTCATCATTTGACGGTTTTGTTTCTCTTTCGCCCTTTTGATAGAGGCAAGAGAGCGGGAGCGGCGTCCGATTCCCTCATCATCATAATCATCACCGGACACCATATTAACGGCTATTCTGCCATTATTACGACGTCTTTCGTCAGTACCTCTGCGTTTGGCAAAACGAGCGGACAAGCTGCCTTCATCACCCGACATTTTACCATGACGGGAACCGGCGAATCCGTCATCATCAGATGAAGAATTGCGGTTGTTGAATCTGCGTCCGCCGTCTTTTGCATTACCTTTATCCGCCTTTTCAAAATCGCGATTAGCTGTATAAACTTTAGTGTTGTTTACCGACGTTTTGGATTTTCCTTCATCGGCTTTCTTTTCCGCCTTTTGTTTTGGTGCAAAAGATGATTCGGGTTGTTCTTTTTCTTTGGCAGAGGACATCTTATCCTTTACCTGTGCCGAATCAGCAATTCTTTCCGCCGTTTTTTGTTGTTCGGAAACGGTTTCGGCGGCGATTTCTTTTTCTTTCATTAAAGCCGCTTCAGCTTCCTCGGCAGCCTTTTTGGCAGCCATTTCGGCAGCAAGGCGGGCAGCTTCTTCGTCCCTTTCCTTTTGTTCGGCGGCAAGGCGAACTTTTTTCTCCTCTTCCGCTTTTTTGGCTTCCTGCAAAACTTTCAAGCGATGTTTTTGTTCCTCGCTCATCTCTTTTTCTTCTGCCACGGGAGCATTGGCGTACGAGTGTTTTTTCTTTACTTCCACCACCGTTACAAGTTTACTGCGTCCGCCGGAGAAACTTTGCCTTACCCCCGTTTGATTCAAGGGGGTTTTCAAACCCAGCTTATTGCTTTTTAAGGTTAATTTTCCTGTTTCCGTATCACTCATATCTTTTCAATAAACCTCTTTATTATCCGGCATTATTCGTTAAATCGCCGACATTGTTACCACAGTAAAGCTCAAGCCTTGCCAATTCCCCGAACAACTTTACCGTTTCCGCCGTCTGTTGCACAAAAACAAAAACGACTTCTTGAAATCCGAAAATCTCATCAAGTTGTTCTTTTGAAAAAGGGCGGACTATTTTAACATCAATATCTTCTTTTTCCAAGCCCAACTTTTTAATTTGCCCGTCGGAAGCATCAGGCGGAACAATCAGCAACCCTTTGTGAAAATTTGCCACAGCCTCTTTCACTTTGGTAAAGCCGGTTGTTACAAAGCCTCCTTTGCGAGCAAGTCCGATAAGACTTTGACAACGTTTAATCAGCAAGGATTCAAGTAATTCTCCCATATCCCCGGACACTTTTACCTGTCCGTGTATGGCACGTCTGAAAGGACGAGCATCGGCAAAAGCGGGCTTTAATAATTCCCCGTTTGCCAAGGCCCATAAACCGTGTCCTTCCATCTTTTCCAAAACATCGGGGATAAGTTCGTACTTATCGCCGACGACAAAGCGTATCATTTTGGCTTTCGGGTAAAACTCGCCGGTAACAACACACCTCTTCTCCCCGTCTTTTTTGGGAGAACGGGGAAGAATGGTCGTTTTTTTCGGCTTGCGTTTTACCGCACGGTCTTTAGCCGTTTGTATCGCCAGTTTCTGCTTTCTCGTCTTCAAACCAATGTTCCCTTGCTTTCATAATTATATCGTTTGCTTCGGAACGTTTATAAACGCCTTCACCTGCAATTTCCATCAGCTCATCGGTAGCCAAATCAGCCAAATCATCAAGCGTTTTTACGCCCGCTTCGCCGAGTTTGACCAAAACATCGGAATCAATACCTTCAAAACTCGTTAAGGATTCATCAAGTCCGAGTTCCTGATATTTTGTTGCCGCTTCCGCTTGTTTACGTTCCAAAAATCTTACGGCACGAGATTGTAATTCCGCCGCCAATTCCTCATCAAAGCCTTCTATCTCAGACAAATCATCAAGAGGAACGTAAGCAACATCTTCCAAAGATTGGAATCCTTCCTCAACCAAAAGATGAGCAATAACGTCTTCAACGTCCAAAGCATCAATAAACATTTGAGAACGTTGTTTGATTGCCTTTTGGCGAGATTCAGCCTCTTCCGCTTCGGTAACGATATCAATGTGCCAACCCGTAAGCTGAGACGCAAGACGTACATTCTGTCCTTTACGTCCGATTGCCAAAGAAAGTTGATTTTCGGGGACAACGACTTCTATATGATTGTTGTCGGAGTCCATAATAACTTTCGTAACCTCGGCAGGAGCAAGAGCATTGACGATATATGCGGCACTGTCATTTGAAAATTCTATAATGTCAATTTTTTCACCCTGAAGTTCACTGACAACAGCCTGTACCCTTGCACCACGCATACCGACGCAAGCACCGACGGGATCAATGGACGGATCTTTGGATATTACCGACATTTTGGCTCTGGAGCCGGGATCTCTCGCAACACCCTTTATTTCTATAATACCGTCATAGATTTCGGGTACTTCCTGAGTAAACAACTTTGCCATAAATTCGGGACAGGTACGAGACAAGAATATCTGCGGTCCTCTGATTTCCTGACGAACGTCCATAATGTAGGCACGAATCCTGTCGCCCGTGCGGAAAGTTTCTCTGGGTATAAGCTCATCACGACGGACAATCGCTTCCGCCTTGCCCAAGTCAACTATCACGTTGCCTATTTCCATACGTTTAACCGTACCGTTTATCATCTCTCCGACTTTATCTTTGTATTCTTCATATTGACGAGTACGTTCGGCTTCCCTTACCTTTTGCATAATAACCTGTTTGGCGGTACCGGCGGCAATTCTGCCGAAATCTATCGGAGGCAAGGGGTCAATCAAAAACTCACCCACCTGAACATCGGGTTTTTTCTTTACCGCAAGACTTAAGGGGAGTTGTGTAATCTCGTTTTCAACCTCACCGTCGTTGACCACTTCTATATAACGTGCAAGTTTGATTTCTCCGTTTTTGCGGTCAATATGAGCACGAACATCATGTTCCACACCGTATTTTGAACGACCCGCCTTGGCAATAGCGTCTTCCATAGCTATCAACACACTTTCTTTATCTATACCCTTATCTCTGGCGACAATGTCAGCCATTTGAATAAGTTCCGGACGAGGTAAAGACACACTGTATTCCATAATTAAAACCCCTTGTTTCCTTTTGTAACCTGTTTAATCAATTCATCGGTAATGATGAGTTTAGCTTTTTTAAGTGCCGAAAAAGGTATCAATAATTCTTCATCGGAATCTTCCGGTTTAAAACGTACTTCTTCCGCTTCAGACAGCCCCGATATTATACCTTTAAAGTGTTTGCAACCGTTAAAAGGCAACTCTGTTTCCAATTTAGCCGCATAACCGGCAAAACGAACAAAATCGGCGGGACGCACCAAAGGACGATCAAGACCGCAAGAGCTTACTTCCAAATCATAAGCGTCGGATATGGGATCTTCCACATCAAGTACGGCGGATATTTCTTTACTTGCCTTTTCGCAATCGTCAACCGTTACGGGCACCAAATCTTTGCGTTCAATCATAACTTGAAGAACTTTGCGATTGCCGTCCGTACGCATCATTAACCTGACAAGATCGTATTCCAAGCTGTCCAATACGGGTACAAGCAGATTTTCCAATTCCGTATATCTTTGCACTTAATGTCCTTTCTTCTTCGCCACTTAACAAAAAAAGCGGGCAAACGCCCACTTTAACAATAGTCTTTATTAAGACTCATAATTAAAATGTGTGTGTATGCTATCATATAAATTTCGTTTTGCAAGTATTTTTTACTCCTTATATATAAAGGTAACAAAATATCCTTTTATGATATTGTTTTTTTGCTTTTGGTACTTGATTTTGCAAAAACAGGTCTTATATAAGACACATAAACTTAATTTTTTAAGTGTTTTTTTGATTTTTTACAGTTTGAAAGAAGGATAAATAAATGGGAAAAGTTATAGGTATTGATTTAGGTACGACAAATTCTTGCGTTGCGGTTATGGACGGCAAGGATGTAAAGATTTTGGAAAACTCCGAAGGTAATCGTACAACACCCTCTATGGTGGCTTTTACGGGAAAGGAAAGACTTGTCGGACAGCCTGCAAAACGTCAGGCGGTTACCAATCCCGAAGGTACTTTGTTTGCCATTAAGCGTTTAATCGGCAGAAGATACAGTGATAAAATGGTGGAAAAGGCAAAATCTTTGGTTCCTTATTCCATCATATCCGGCGACAACAGCGACGCTTGGGTTGAGGTAAGGGGCGAAAAATATGCACCTTCGCAGATTTCCGCTTTTATTTTGCAAAAATTGAAAGATGATGCGGAAAGCTATTTGGGCGAACCCGTAAAAGAAGCGGTTATCACCGTTCCCGCTTACTTTGACGACTCACAACGTCAGGCAACAAAAGATGCGGGTAAAATCGCAGGCTTGGACGTTTTGCGTATTATTAACGAGCCGACGGCTGCCGCTCTTGCTTACGGATTGGATAAAAAGGATTCCGGTACCATTGCGGTTTACGACCTTGGCGGCGGTACATTTGATATTTCCATTTTGGAAATCGGAGACGGCGTGTTTGAAGTAAAGTCCACCAACGGTAATACATTCCTTGGCGGTGAGGACTTTGACGCTCGTATCATCAACTATCTTGCCGAAGAATTTAAGAAGGAAAACGGTATTGATTTGCGTAACGATAAACTCGCTTTGCAAAGATTGAAAGAAGCTGCCGAAAAGGCAAAGATAGAGCTTTCTTCCGCCATGACGACAGACATCAACCTTCCCTTTATTACGGCTGACGCCAACGGACCGAAGCACCTTAACATTGCTTTGACAAGGGCAAAGTTGGAAAGTTTGGTTGATGATTTGGTTGCGGAAACGATTGAACCTTGCAAAAAGGCTTTGGCAGATGCGGGCGTTAAGGCAGGCGATATAAGCGAAGTCGTGCTTGTCGGCGGTATGACCAGAATGCCGAAGATTCAGGAAACGGTTAAGGAGTTTTTCGGCAAAGAACCTCACAAAGGCGTCAACCCCGATGAAGTCGTCGCCGCAGGTGCCGCTATTCAGGGCGGTGTCTTGAAAGGCGAAGTCAAAGACGTATTGCTTTTGGATGTTACTCCTTTGTCCTTGGGTATTGAGACTTTGGGCGGCGTGTTTACCCGTTTGATTGACCGTAACACCACCATTCCTACTCGCAAGAGTCAAGTATTCTCCACGGCAGAAGACGGGCAAACGGCCGTTACCATCAGAGTCTTCCAAGGTGAAAGAGAAATGACGGTTGATAACAAGCTGCTGGGACAATTTGACTTAATCGGTATTCCTCCCGCTCCGAGAGGTATGCCGCAAATTGAAGTTACCTTTGATATTGACGCCAACGGTATTGTCAACGTGTCCGCTAAAGATAAAGCAACGGGTAAAGAACAAACCATCAAGATTCAGGCCTCGGGCGGACTTGCGGAAGCGGATATTGAACGTATGGTAAAAGAGGCGGAAGCTCACGCTAACGAAGATAAAGAAAAACGTGAAGCGGTAGAGGCAAAGAACCACGCCGAAGCCATGGTACATACTACGGAAAAGACTTTGAGGGAACTTGGCGACAAGGTTTCCGAGTCCGACAGAAAGATGGTTGAGGAAGAAATTGAAGCCTTGAAGAAAGCCTTGGAAAAGGACGATTTGGCAGAGATTAAAGCCAAGACCGAAAGTCTTACCAACGCCTCTATGAAATTGGGCGAAACTTTGTATAAGGCTCAAGCGGAACAATCCGCTGCGGGCAACTCCTCTGACGCAAAGCCGGAAGAAAAAGACGATAACGTCGTTGATGCCGACTTTGAAGAAGTGAAAAAATAACTTTCCCTGATGTTTGTGGCGGCTGCAATATGCCGCCATGAATATATTTCCGAAAGTAATAACACAACGCACTGCGGGAAGTCGGTTTGTATAGTCCGACTTCCGGCTTTTAATCTTAGAAAAGATATTATGGAATAAAAAACCGTAAAATAAAATACATCTTAAAGTAGATAAAAACGAAAATGAAACAAGATTACTATGAAATTTTGGGCGTATCCAAAACGGCAACGGAAGCGGAAATAAAGTCTGCTTATCGCGGTTTAGCTAAAAAGTATCACCCTGACTTAAATCCCGACAATCCCGAAGCGGAATTGAAATTCAAAGAAATAAGCGAGGCGTATGAAGTGCTGATGAACCCTGATAAAAGGGCTGCTTATGACCGTTACGGACACGCTGCTTTTGAAGGCGGACAAGGTGGTTTCGGCGGTGGCTTCGGCGGTTTTGAGGCGGCTGATTTATCTGACTTGTTTGAAGATGTATTTTCCTCATTTATGGGTGGGGGAAGAAGATATGACCCCACCGCTCCCCGCAAAGGCTCCGATATGCGTTACAATCTGTCCATTACAATGGAAGAAGCCTTCAGCGGCGTAACAAAGTCTATTACCATACCGACGCACGTTAAATGTTCCGAATGTGACGGCAAAGGCTCATCTGACGGCAGCGAACCGGAAGTTTGCCATACCTGTAAGGGAAAAGGAAAAGTCCGCCGTCAACAAGGCTTTTTTGCGGTTGAGACCGTATGCACGGAATGCGGCGGCAGCGGAAAGACTATCAAGAATCCTTGCAAAAAATGCTTTGGCAAAGGTATTGAGGAAACGGAAAAAACCTTTGAAGTAAAAATACCGGCGGGTGCGGATAACGGTACGAGAATGAGACTTGCCGGCGAGGGAGATATAGGTGTAAACGGCGGCGAAAACGGCGACTTATACATTTTTGTTTATGTGGAAGACAGCAAAGTTTTTGAACGCGAAGGTAACGACTTGTATTGCAAAGAACCGATATCCATAGTTACCGCCGCTTTGGGCGGGGAGATTGAAGTACCCTCTCTTGATAAAGAACACGTTACATTGAAAATACCCAAAGGTACGCAACACGGCACTCGCCTTAAAGTAAAAGGTAAGGGTATGCCTTTCCTGAACGGAGGCGGTAAACGAGGCGATTTGTATGTGGACGTATCGGTGCAAATACCTACCAGCATTAACTCCAAACAAGAAGAATTATTGCGGGAATTTGAAAAAGAAGGTGCCAATCACACTCCCGGCATCGGCGAATTTTTCAAAAAAGTAAAGGATTTCCTTGGCGGATAATTGCAGAATCCGTCGCTATCTTACGGTTAAGGGGTCAAGACAAACAGCCTGTTTAAATTTTTATTGTTTTTTTATTTTTTGGTGTTGCTAAATCAGGTCAGATATGCTACTAAAAGCACGCATTAAATAAAAAATGGAGAATTATCTTGGCGTTTGTACACTCTGTTAAAGCGGAACTTGCCGCACGTTACAGCTTAGCCCTTTTTGAATTGGCGGAAGAAAAGGGACAAGTGTCAGCTGTTAAGAAAGAACTTTTAAATCTTAAACAGATGATTGATGAAAGCAAAGATTTTGCTTTTGTGCTGGCGTGTCCGACAATTTCTCGTCGTGAAAAGCAGGAAACAGTCCTTGCTGTTGCCGAAAAAGCCGGTTTTTCAAAATTACTTTGTGATTTTTTGGGCGTGGTCGCTCAAAACAACCGCTTGTTTGCTTTGCCTGAAATGGTTGATTCTTTCTTTGATTTGATTGATGAGAAAGACGGTATCATAAAGGCGGAAGTTACTTCGGCTTGGGACGTTTCCCCTGAAAATAAAGAAAAAATTACAAGTTTGCTTGCTTCTGCTTTGGGCAAGAAAAGCATTCAACTTTCTGTCAAAAAAGATGCCTCTTTGCTTGGCGGACTTACCGTCAGGATTGGTTCTTTGTTGATAGACAATTCTTTGAAAACTAAAATTCAACAACTTAAAACAGTAATGAAAGGAGCCTAACTTATGGATTTAGAGGCTACTGAAATCACCTCTTTAATCAAATCAAAGATTAGTGATTTTGAATCTCATGCCGATACGGTTGAGGTTGGACAGGTTATATCCGTCGGTGACGGTATTGCACGTCTTTACGGTATGGAAAAGGTGCAGGCAGGTGAAATGGTGGAATTTCCCGACGGTACCCGCGGTATGGCATTAAACCTTGAAACGGATAATGTCGGTGTGGTTATTTTCGGAAGTGATACCAACATTAAAGAGGGCGATGTCGTAAAACGTACAGGTGAAATCGTTTCCGTTCCCGTCGGTAAAGAGTTGCTCGGCAGGGTTGTTGACGGTTTGGGCAGTCCGATTGACGGCAAAGGCCCTGTTGCTGCCAAAGAATTTCGTCGTGCCGAAACAAAGGCTCCCGGTATTATTGCTCGTAAATCCGTTTATGAGCCTGTACAAACGGGTATTAAGTCTATTGACGCACTTATTCCTATCGGCAGAGGTCAGCGTGAATTGTTAATCGGCGACCGTCAAACCGGTAAGACTGCTATTATCCTTGACACAATCATCAATCAAAAAGCCGTCAACGATAAAGCAAAAGACGAAAAAGATAAACTTTACTGCATTTATGTTGCCATCGGACAAAAGCGTTCCACAGTGGCACAAGTGGTAAAAACCTTGGAAGAATACGGTGCTTTGGACTACACGATTGTGGTTGCGGCTACGGCTTCCGATCCTGCTCCCATTCAGTATATTGCCCCCTATTCGGGCTGTGCCATGGGTGAGTATTTCCGTGATAACGGTATGAATGCAATTATCTTCTACGATGACTTGTCAAAGCAAGCCGTTGCATATCGTCAGATGTCTTTGCTTCTTCGTCGTCCCCCAGGACGTGAAGCATATCCCGGTGATGTGTTCTATTTGCACTCCAGACTTTTGGAACGTGCTGCAAAGTTGAGCGAAAAGTTGGGTGAGGGTTCTCTTACGGCTATTCCCGTGATTGAGACTCAAGCGGGCGATGTTTCCGCATACATTCCGACGAACGTCATTTCCATTACGGACGGACAGATATTCCTTGAGACTGCATTGTTCTATCAAGGTATTCGTCCCGCGGTCAATATCGGTATTTCCGTTTCCCGTGTGGGTTCTGCCGCTCAAATAAAGGCGATGAAGCAGGTTGCAGGTTCCATTAAGTTGGATTTGGCACAGTATCGTGAAATGGCTGCTTTTGCACAGTTTGCATCTGACTTAGACCCCGCAACGCAGAAATTGCTTGCCAAGGGTGCAAGGTTGACCGAATTGTTAAAGCAGAAACAGTACTCTCCGCTTGCGGTTGAGGAAGAAGTCGTTTCCATCTTCTCGGGTGTTAAGGGCTACCTTGAAAACGTTGCATTGAAAGATGTAAACCGTTTTGAGGCAGAATTACTTACCAAGATAAGAGCTGAAGGCGATGATATTCTTTCATCAATCAGAAGCGAAAAGAAAATTACCCCTGAAACAGAGGAAGCGTTAAAGAAGTTCCTTGCTGATTTCACGGCAAATTTTGAGTAATCGGCAAAAATATAACAGGGATAAGACATGGCAAATTTAAAGGACCTCAGAGTTCGCATAGCGTCGGTAAAATCCACTCGCAAGATTACTTCTGCGATGAAGATGGTTGCCGCTTCCCGTTTGCGTAAAGCACATGAAGCGACAATCAAATCCGAAGCGTATGCACTCGCTATGAAAAAATGCCTGAAAGGTCTTGTGAAAAGGGTTACGGAAAGACAGGAAGAATTGTTCGGCGAGTCGGGCAAGATACTTCCCCCTTCCCGCCTGCTTATCGGGCATAAAAAAGAAAGCACTCATTTAATTATTGCTCTTACCTCGGATAAAGGCTTGTGCGGTGCGTTTAATATGAACGTATGTAAAAGGGTTGCCGGTATTGTGCTTGAGCTTGAGCGTCAGGGACAAAATCCGAAAATCTTTTGCGTCGGCAAAAAAGGTGCAGAACTTTTGCGTAAGGATTTCGGCGATATAATCGTGGAAAGCATTACGGGTCTCGGTTCCAAAAAAGGAATAGCTTATTCGGAAGCCGAAGAAGTGGCTTATAAGGCAATTTCTTTGTTTGAACAGGGAAAAGTTGACTCTTGTACGGTCGTATATAACCACTTTAAATCCGCAATCAGTCAGGAAGTACAGATTGAAAAGCTGTTTCCTTTGGATAATTATTTGGAAAGTAATCCTTGGGTCGGTGTTTCCGATACGGAATTGGCTCTTGCCGAAATTGAAGCAAAGCAATCCGATTCCGAAGATGAACCTACCGAAGACGATTGGGATTTGTCCGATATAGCCAAAAAGGACGAGGAAAAAGATAATCAGATGGTTGAAATCACGGCAAGTCGTTATCAGGTAAAGACCGAAGATGCGGATACGCACACTCGTACTTCCGCCGGTTCTTGGGGTATCGTCGGTGCCGGCGTGAAGAAAAAAGAACGGGGCAAAGTTTCCATTCCCGCTTCCGTTGCAGGATTAAAGCTGCCGGAAATGGATTTGGATGCGTTGAAGTCCAATCATCTTCCGTATGAATACGATTATGAACCGTCCGACAAAGGGCTTTTGGATATGGTTATACCTCGCTTTATCGTTACGGCGTTGTTCAAATGTATGACGGAATCTTTGGCGTCGGAGAACGGAGCTCGTATGACCTCTATGGATAATGCGACAAGAAATGCAGGCGATATGATTGATTCGCTGACATTGTCATATAACCGCACTCGTCAGGGACTTATCACAACCGAATTGGTTGAGATTATCTCGGGTGCAGAATCAGTTTAGTTTTTTATGCAAGGAGTAAATAGATGGCAAAAAACAGTAAAGGAACCATCACTCAGGTTACAGGTGCGGTCGTTGATGTTCAGTTTGCTTCAGAGGACGGATTGCCCGCCATTCTGAACGCTTTGGAAACAGAAAATAACGGCAAGCGTTTGGTTTTGGAAGTTGAACAACAGCTTGGTGAAAATACGGTACGTTGTATCGCTATGGACACGACGGACGGCTTGACAAGAGGTCAGGAAGTTACGGATACGGGTGCTCCCATTGAAGTTCCCGTCGGACCGGAGACATTGGGCAGAATCATTAACGTTATCGGTGAACCCGTTGATGAAATGGGACCGATTAACACTAAAGAAAAAAGCCCCATTCACCGCCCCGCCCCCGCTTTTACGGAACAGGCAACCGAAACTCAGGTTTTAACCACTGGTATTAAGGTTATTGACTTGATTGAGCCGTACTGCAAAGGTGGTAAGACAGGTTTGTTCGGTGGTGCAGGTGTCGGCAAAACGGTTATCATCATGGAGTTGATTCACAACATTGCTAAGGGACACGGCGGATATTCCGTTTTTGCCGGTGTCGGTGAAAGAACTCGTGAAGGTAACGACCTTTATCACGAAATGATGGAATCGGGCGTTATTCACCCGGGTGAAAAGGATTCTAAAGCCGCTTTGGTTTACGGTCAGATGAATGAGCCTCCCGGAGCTCGTGCAAGGGTTGCCTTAACCGGTCTTACGCTTGCGGAATACTTCCGTGATGTTGCGGGACAAGACGTGTTGCTTTTCATTGATAACATATTCCGTTTCACACAGGCAGGTTCGGAAGTTTCCGCATTGCTCGGACGTATGCCCTCCGCAGTGGGTTACCAGCCGACTTTAGGTACGGATATGGGCTCTATGCAAGAACGTATTACTTCTACAAAGAAGGGTTCAATTACTTCGGTTCAGGCAGTTTACGTTCCCGCGGACGATTTGACTGACCCTGCTCCGGCTACGACTTTCGCCCACTTGGATGCTACAACGGTGTTGAATCGTTCCATTGCAGAGCTTGGTATTTATCCCGCGGTTGATCCTTTGGATTCCACCAGCCGTATTCTTACGCCGGAAATCGTCGGTGAAGAACACTATAAAGTTGCTCGTGAAGTACAAAGAGTTCTTCAGACTTACAAGTCCTTGCAGGATATTATCGCAATTTTGGGTATGGACGAATTGTCGGAAGAAGATAAACTTACCGTTGCCAGAGCCAGAAAGATTCAGAAGTTCTTATCACAGCCTTTCCACGTTGCGGAAGTGTTTACGGGTACTCCCGGTCGTTATGTTGAACTTGAAGATACAATCAAAGGCTTTAAGGGTATTTTGGAAGGTAAGTATGACCACTTGCCCGAACAGGCTTTCTATATGGTAGGTACCATTGAAGAAGCCGAGGAAAAAGCTAAGAAGATAGAGGCAGAGGCTTCTAAGTAACGAAAGGACAGACTTATGGGAAAAATAACCGTCAGAGTGATTACCCCCGGCGAGCTTGCTTTTACAGGCGAAGCTGATGAAGTTATACTTCCGGGTACAAGCGGCAGGTTTACCATTCTGCCCGAGCGTGCTCCCATTATGGCAGAGTTGGACGCCGGTAAAATCATCTTAAAGAACGGCGACAAGGAGGATATTCATTACATAACCTCCGGTTTGACGGAAGCAAGCGATAACAACGTCAACATTATGGTTGAAGGCGTTATTGCCAAGGATAAAGTCAACATTTCCGCCTTAGATGAGCAGATGGCAAAACTTCAAGAGTCTAAGGAAAAGCAAACCTCTGATTTGATTCTTAAAGAATTGGACAGGCATATCGCCTTTATTCAGATGGTAAAGGACGATAACAAGGGTTTGTAAGTCTTTTTGGTCTTATAACAATTAAAAAACAGGCGGTCTTTTTATATGCCGCCCGTTTTTTTATGTTTAAATCTTACAAATATCAATCAAGTCGTCCTTCTACGGTTCTGCTGTATAACAAAGAAAGTTTATTGCCGTTTGTTTTCACAATGCCATCTACTTTAAACAAAGAATCGCCGTTATACTTTAAAACAACGAAAGAGTCTCTTTTCGGAGACATTACATAATCTCTCATCATACCGTTATAATCTTTTCTGAAAGATTCCGAGTGTTCGCACATATAATCTGCAAGTTTGTTTAATTGAGGCAAGCCCTCCCGCATAGACTTTGTCGGTTTATCTCCGCTGCGGAAATGAAAGCTATACTGTCTTCCAGCCATAAAATCGTCCTCATAAGTTACATCAATGCCCATCTTTGCAAAGTCTTCGGTATATTCGGGCTCAAAATGCAACTTCGTAAGTCCAATCAAAGTATGGTGCGTTTTAAAACAATTAACGTTAGGCTCGGAACAACGCTGGGCAAGGCTGTAACTTTCGGCAAAATCAATTTTCCAATCGGGGTATCTGATTTTTAAATTGGGTTCGCTGATACGAGCGTGAAATTCTTTGTCAGGGTAAAAAGAAGATATACCGTATGTACCGGCGACACAATTACAACCTTTTATGCTTATAAATTCTTTATCATCTTCAGACGGATTCAAAACGCAAAGACCTATATTTTTGTAACTCATAAAATATCTCCCGTATTATAAAACAATACCTGTAATTTATCATACCGTTATATTTTTGTCAAATATAAACGTCAGCAAAACGTATTGCAAAAATACATTATCCTTTCAGGAAGTTTAAAACCTCGTCAACATGACCTTTTACCTTAACTTTACGCCATTCTTTTGTGATATTGCCGTCGGCGTTAAGAATAAATGTTGACCTTTCAATCCCCATATATTTTCTGCCGTACATGGACTTTTCTTTCCACACTCCGAAAGCCGAAGAAAGAGTATGTTCTTCATCAGACAAAAGTATAAAGTTTAATCCTTGCTTTTCCCTGAAAGATTTATGGCTTTTAAGGCTGTCGGGGCTTACACCGATAACGGTTGCATATTTGATTAAGCGGTTCATATTGTCTTTAAAGTCGCAAGCCTCTTGCGTGCAACCGGAAGTATTATCCTTCGGGTAAAAGTATAAAATAACGGTTTGCCCCTTAAAATCGGCAAGAGAAAACTCTTTTTCGTTCCCGTCTGCATCAAGACCATGTAATTGTATATTATCCATAGAAATCTCCTTATATCTTTTCAAGACTGCCTATCATAACAAATACGGACTTACTTTCCAACTTTTCGCGGTTCATATTGCTATCATAAGTGCATAAAAGCAGGCCGCCGTTGTAAGATGAGGCAAAGGTATCAGCTTTATTTATTTGATCGGTATAACGAGGTAACAGAAGGAAAATATCGCCGCTTACGCCCGATATTTTAATAATGTTATCGGATTTAAACACAACAAAATCTTTTTGAACCTTTAAAACCGTGCCGTAAATGCGATTGTTGCCGTAATCGGGATTTACATAATCCCAAGGCTCAGACACAATAAAATAACAGTGTTGATTTTCTTTAACTTTATCGGAATCCATAACTTATACCGCCCGTTATACTTGCGTTTTATTGTAATCTTCCAGTAAAACTTCGGCAACGATTTTTTTCCATTCGCAATCCAGCAGACAGCGGCAAACAAAGACTTCGTATCCTTCCATAGAATTGTGCTCATCTGAAAATTCCGTACAATCTTTGATGATTTCCCTGTATTTTGCCACCAGCGGTTTGAAATACTTTTTGTTCACATACAAAGAATTGCCGAATCTTAAAGGTATCGGATACCAAGAAATGCTTTCGGCAGGAGTGTAAGAATCGTTCAAACATTTTTTAAGTTCCGGAAAAGCAGCTTTTATCCTTTGGATATTTTTCAAAAAAGGCTTGATAAGATATGCTTTGACGGCGTTATTTTTAAACGTCAGAATCCATACGGAATCAACACTGCCCAATATGCCGTTTTCGCACGGGCTGAAGCAAACAACACCGGAATACGTACCGGAAAAGTCGTCTTCCAAAACTTCAAAAGCGATGTCCTTAAATCTGTGGTACTTACCGTGATATTTTGCAAGCCACGCAGCATAAAACCGAGGTATTTTTTCCTCCATTACTTCTCCTTTGCATAACAGTTAAATCCGTTGTCTTATAGCATAGGAAAGCGTCAATTTATGTCGCACCAAAAAAACAGCTGTTTATTTTTTATGATAATGGCGGAGAGGGGGGACCGCAAGCCTCTGCCAAAATAAACCGTTTATAAACAATAAATTATTTTTTCCATTATAAAGCTGTACCACTTTTCTGTAACAACTTTTACACAACAATATATCACATAAATTTTCAAAAATTTCCAGTAAAAATTTAATCGTTGTGTGTCATTTTTTCTTCCGTTTTTAGGGCTTAATCAATATAACATTTTGATTTTATTTAATAATTGTGTGTCATCGTTATTCGTTTTGCTGTATTAGCTTGCTTTTTTATGTTATAAATCACCCACAAAATGTTACAAATTTAATTCGTAACATTTTTTATAACATTTTGCAAATTTTGTAACATTATGAAAATTTATTTAAGTATAAAAAACAGCTTGAACCCTTTGTTTTAATTTCAACTCTACTCTGTTTTTACACTCTGAAAAATGTAAAATCTAAATCATTTTACTTGACAATTTTACAAGTGTAAAGTATAGTGTTAAATATAGTTTTTACAGGGGGATAAAATGATTTTTAATTACATAAGAGTCTCTACTATTGAACAAAATACAGAAAGACAGTTGAAGGATATTCCTTGCGACAGAGTCTATGAAGAAAAAATCAGCGGTAAGGATGTCAATCGTCCTCAGCTGCAAGCAATGCTTTCCAATATCAGAGCTGGTGATATTATCAACATTCATGAAATGAGCCGTTTGGCAAGGAATACTCGTGATTTATTGAGCCTTGTGGAAAATATAACAAGCAAAGGGGCAACGCTTATTTTCCACAAAGAACACCTTACTTTCAGCGGAGAAAAACAAGATCCTTATCAAAAAATGATGATGACAATGCTTGCGGCGGTAGCTGAATTGGAAAGGGATATTTTACTTGAAAGACAAAGAGAAGGCATTGCTATTGCCAAAGCCAAAGGTAAATATAAAGGCGGTAAAAACAAACTTACCACAGGACAAACAGAGAAATTGAAAGCTCTTTATCAAAAAGGTATTGCTATTTCTCAAATCGCCAAACAATTCCATATC
>Ga0310690_10001593_pt1 | contig 39784 bp, 47 predicted proteins | sample AusTroGonzalo_MG_2_FD_207661 | JGI IMG/M metagenome (GOLD analysis project Ga0310690, IMG submission 207661) | Bovine rumen microbial communities from tropical cattle in Woodstock, Queensland, Australia - Gonzalo_04 (v2) (version 2) | ecosystem: Host-associated > Mammals > Digestive system >... | reverse complement strand
TGGGACATCCTATGTATGATCTTGCAGTTCTGTTTGGGAATATTGGCGGATTGGTGCGTAGACAACAAATGGCAGAAGGGTATCGTGATGCCGGTGGAACGATTCGCTACGACGTGTTAGATGCTTGCTTTGTACTTACGTTGTTAGATTGTCTTGGAATTCATTATGAGCAGTGGAGTAAGCAAGAGTGGTTTGCACCCAGATTGCAACGGTGGCATCAGGAAAACCTGGAGCCGTACGTGCAGGGAGAGCGCATATATGCGGATGATTTGTATCTGTTGCATGTGCAAGGTTAGGGTTTCTGTAATTTCTATATGTATGATAATCACTGTTTTGTAGAACAGTTAGAAAACTTTGAATAGGTCGAAGAGATGATTAAGAATTTGGAGAATTACAAATGCTGAGCAATATTGATAGAAAAATAAATGCTGACCGAATATTATATGAATATGGTCTGATGAAGAAACTTGAAGAGATTGGAAAGTCACATATAATTGGTAGTTATCGAATGGATATGATGGCGTGGAATGATTTGGATATTGATATTGAAAATGATACTATGTCATTAGATAAGATGTATGATTTATCGACATTCATCATAAATACATTTCATCCCGTATGGTATGAAGCAAAAGAAGAGGTGAATGACGATGGAAAATTGGTTTGGTTTCATGGATTTGAAACAATGATTACAGGAGAACTGTGGAATGTTGACTTATGGTTTTTCGATAAAGAAACTATATCCAATGCAGAAAGGTATTGCGATAATATCGCAAACAATACAAACCAAACGCAGAAGGACATCATTGTAAGTATTAAAAGTGAACTAATTACAAGAGGATTGTATTCTTTCGAACAGTACAAGAGTATTGATGTATATAAGGCAGTTTTAGAAACTAATGTTAAGAATGTAGATGAATTTTTATTGTTATTCAAAGCGTCAAATTCCTGATTTTGGAGATGAGTCGATAGTGAGTTATATCGAAAGATAATTGACGATAATTGGTGCGTATTCGTTCAATTCTTTCGTTTCCGATTAATATCCTAATTGTCCTGACTACACAAAACTAAAAAGCGTGTCTGGAAACCCCTGCAAATTAAGGGTTTGCGAAAAAATAGTTAAATCAAAAAACGGGATTTAACAAGCATTTAACAAAAGTTATAATAGTAACGTGAAAGATGCGCCCATGGAACGACGATTGGATAGTAAGCGATCCGGTCGTCGTTTTCATTCCATGTCCCTCAATTACGAACTTTTTTGGTGATATAATGATCATGTAACGAGGGAAATCCTTAGTTTAGAAAATAATCAGTATATAAGACAACTGGAGATATAGAACACGATATGATACAGATAGAGCCTTACACAAATGTGTTAAGAAAGAATGTGTTTGACTTCACGGAACGGTGTCTCAGCGAATTAGGGAAATGATTTGAAGAGCCTATGAACATAAACAGAGAACAATAACTAAGTGAACTCGTCAATAAGAAGGATATCTAAGATATGGATTCTATTACATACATTTCATTAAGAGAAAAACCGGAATTGAAAGAAACTGCTGCGGAGTGGTTCCATAACAATTGGGGTGTGCCTAAGGAGGCATATTTGAAATGCATGGATGATTATCTGAATGCAGATACTGAATACGGATGGTATCTTTGTCTTGATGGTGACAGGATAGTCGCCGGATTAGGTGTAATAGAGAATGATTTCCACGACAGGAAAGATCTTAAACCCAATGTATGTGCCGTCTGGACTGATGAAGGGTATCGTAACATGGGAATCGCCGGTAGACTATTGAATCTGGTTGTGGAGGACATGCGGTCAAAGGGGATAACTCCGCTTTATCTGGTTACTGACCACGTCGGGTTTTACGAGCGGTATGGCTGGGAGTTCCTGTGTATGGCACAGGGGGACGGAGAGCCCGAGATGACAAGGGTTTATAAACATGAGTAATGGATCAATGCATACACCGGTTTCTCGTTTCTGAGGGTTAGAAGTATTAATCATCAGAAAGTATTACTAAAGAACAATTTAAAGAATAGTGTTTGAAGGAAGCGATTTTGATTATGGGGAAAAAGAAGAGAGAACACGTAGTTTTCGATCAAATGCTAAAGCAGAAAAAGAGTATCCCTTTTTCGAAAACAATAAGTGATAGCCCGCAAAAACAGAAAACAAAACCTTTGAAGTCAAAATAATAATCAGTAAACTAATTGAGAAGCAGGTGTGGAAATGAACGCATTGATAATTAATTGCAGTCCTGTCAGGACAGGAGCAACAGCTGAGATAGTAAAGATAGTGGAAGGTGAGCTTAAGTCCCGCTATGATACCAAGTGCATTTGTATAGATGATTATAAATTTGCGTTTTGCAGAGGCTGCAGAGCGTGTCATAAGACGGCTCAGTGTGTCATGAGCGATGCTCAGGTGATACGGGACATAATGAATGAGTTCGATAATGCTGAGATTATCGCATCGGTTGCACCTTCATACTGGGCTGATATTCCCGGACAGTTCAAATCATTTATAGACAGGGTAACGCCGTGGTGTAATACTCATGAACCACATGCGACCATAAAGCAAGGCAAAAGAGGTTATGCCATCGCTCTCAGGACCGGTCCTAATATGCCTGAATGTGAGAGACTTATCGGCAGCATAGAACATTTCTACGGACATCTCGAGATTGAGTGCGAAGGACATCTGGGTCTGACATCGCTCGAATACAGGGAACAAGTTGAACCCAGGAAACAGGAGATCCTGGACTTTTGTAAGAGCATTTGACGCTTAAGGTATTAGTAAGAATAATCATCAGTAAGATGATCAGGGAATAACTGGAGGGAAGAATAATGGTAATAGGGAAAGAATACAGGCAGTACCAGGGCAAGCCGGATGACCTTACCTACAGGGCGGCAACAGTGGCGGAAGAAGAGGTCTGCGTTGCTACTGAAAAGAATAGGATAAAGGCAGTCATCGTCAGTATTGTCTTCATTGTGGTGGTCCTGTTCTTTGGATATATCTTGCATCTGACGGATTACCTGAATATTATCACTATTGCCTTTCTGTCGATCTTTATGATCGTCGCCATAGTCAACCTGATAAGATCCATTCTGGATTCTCGAAAGAGCATCTCCTTCGAGGTTGCCGAAGGCATCATGATATACGGTTTCGAGAGGACTGATTCCGATTCAGCTTCATCCTCCGGCTATTACGATCATGTTGCTGTTTGGTGCCCTGATCAGCAGATATATCTTCCTTCGGTCAAATGTTCCATGTACAAGTATACTATCCGGAAAGGTGATGAGCTCCTGATTGTCAGGGGATACAGAGGTGAAGGTAAAAAACCCAACTTTTTTGCTATTAACAAGAATCCTCAATAGAGAACGATTCCCTTAATATTTTGCTATTCCCGTAAAATGTGCTGGATTTTAAGGGTATATTTTGAGTTTTCTAGAATATATCGCACTACTCGGATGATATAAGTAGTATTTGCTGTGATATATGCGAATACCGGGAATCGCTTTAGAAGACAATAAAGCGCGCGTTCGTTCGAAACTTTCGTTTCCGACTAATATCGTAAATGTCCTGTGGACACAAAACATGAAACGACGATTGGATAGTAACTGATCCGATCGTCGTTTTCGTTTTTCGCTCCTCATTTACAACCTTTTAATGTGATATAATGACCATGTAACAGCGGCAATCCTTAGTATAGAAAATCAGCAGGATAATGAAATATGATGACAGTAATAACTATGGATAAAGAATTCAGAGGAAATGCATACATAATTAATGATCAGGAAGTGTTATTGAATTACAGTGGCGGATTTGCAGACCTGGCAAATGAGATCCCGAATACGATCGATACAAGATTTGCATCTGCATCAATGGGCAAGACCTTTGTTGCTGTGGGCATCCTTCAGTTGATCGAAGCAGGGAAGCTGGAATTTGAAGATACTATCGGTTCGATTCTGGATTTTGATCTGAAACAGATCGATCCTAACGTTACAGTGAGACAGCTTTTGAATCACACATCCGGTGTTCCGGATTATTTTGATGAATCGGTTATGGATGATTATGAGGCGTTGTGGACTGATTATCCCAATTACAGGATCAGGCATAACCGTGATATGCTGCCTTTGTTTATTGATAAGCCGATGATGTATGGCAGGGGAAAGAGGTTTCAGTACAATAATTCCGGGTATATATTGCTCGCGATGATCATCGAAAAGATTACCGGCATGGATTTTGACGTTTATCTTAAGCAGAATGTTTTTGACAGATGTGGCATGAGCAATACAGGATATTATTCCTTCGATAAACTGCCTGCGAAATGCGCGAACAGCTATATCTACTGTCCTGATACAGATGATTACCGTACCAATATATACTCTGTCGGCGCAAAGGGTACCGGTGACGGAGGAGCGTTCGTTACTGTAGGAGATATTGTGAAGTTCTGGGAAGGACTTCTTGAGCACAAGCTCCTTTCAGAGGAGATGGTGACGCAGATGTTTTCCAAACAGAGCGGAGACGGGAAAGATCCGGAAGAAGGATATTACGGGTTTGGCGTCTGGATCATTGATAATCCGAAGGGCCAAGATTATGTGTATATGCAGGGATGTGACGATGGAATAAGCGCCATCTCCGAATATAATCCCAATAACGGAATGATAACGGTTATGCTTAGTAATTATGGAGATAATGTCTGGTCGAGGATGAGAAAAATACGGGAAGAGATGTATTAATCGGAAGTTAATGAACCATCGGCAAATGGAATTTGAGGTCGGATGATATGAAGTGTGAATTATTATCAGAAAATAACCTTGCCCTCCTGTTTGATTTTGTTGATGATCAGAATACAAAATACAATGAGGACACGCTGAAAGCATTTTTGAGCGAAAAGAACGCTTTTGGTTACATTGCAGAAGATAACGGAATAGCGGTTGGATTTGCATTTGGTTATGTATTGCATGAACCCGATGGACGAAAGATTTACTATCTGCACGCAATCGATATTATGGCCGGTTATCAGAATCTTGGTTACGGAACGGAATTGGTCAGATTTGTGCATGCGCATTCAAAGAGCCTGGGCTGCCGCAAAATGTTTTTGATGACAAACACCGGCAACGTGTCTGCGTGCAGATGCTATGAAAAGGCAGGCGGAATGAGCGCTGCTGACATCGTCTTGTATGAATACAAGAAATGAATAACATGGATAAGAAGTATACCGGGATTATGCTTTTTCCTCTTGACACATGCAGTATCCTGCATATATACTGCTCGTAAAATACGCAGTACACTGCATAATCTGGAGGAGAAAATGGATCAGTATAATTCAACTGAATTTGTTTCACTTGTTGAAATATCAAGACTTGCCAATACTTTGCAGACGGTGATGGATATGGGAATGAACGACATCACTTCAAGACAGTGGCTTCCGCTCATGATCCTGGGAAGATGTAAGGAGGCTCCAAACCTTAATCAACTGGCAGGGAAGTGTGGTATTACAAGGCAAAGTGCAAAACAGCTTGTTGATAAGCTCGTTGAAAAGGATCTTGTCCGTCTCGAAAAAGATGAGAATGATAGACGCAACAGTCTTGTGGTTATAACGGAAAAGGGTCGCAGCTGGGGAATGAATAATTTTGAGAGAAACGTAATGTTTGTGCAGGAATTGTATTCAGGTATATCGGAAAAGGATATCAAGACTTTTGCTAAAGTACAGCAAAAGCTTCTTGCAAAACTTGAAATGATTAAAAGCGGTATGGTTGGAGAGGAAATCAATGAATAAGGAATCATCCAAGATAAAAGATAGATTTAATCTGGGAATAATCCCGAGATTATTTCTGTTTGTCCTGCTTTCCAATATTGTGACTACACCGCTTCGTATCTTCGTCGAGGCGGTTATAGAAGGAAAAACAGGCGCACCGGAATTCGTTACGGTACCATTCCTGATCTACGGATTTTGTGCAGAACTTGTTGTAGGTTTTGGATACATTATCTTAGGATATAAGCTCCCGGTTAAGAATCGGATCTTACGTGGCTTTGCGTACATAATGCTGATACTTGTTAGCAGTTATCTTCCGAATATCCTTGCAATGCTTGGCGGTGACGGAGAGATAGTCGAGGAGTCACTTACTTTTGGGGTCGTAGCAGTCGATGTTATATCATATGTAGCGAAGGGTTTTGTTCTTGGGTTTCTAATGAGGAATTATGATGTAAGAAATAATGTCCCTTCGCGCGTGATATCAAGATCGTGCATGGTGATAACAAGTGTGATTAATGGAATAGTTTTCGCACTCCTGAACTTACTAACAGATGTTATTGCCGGCGCTATAGATAATGCCTGGCGTCTGAGCAGCATATTAGGCGTTACACCTGCGAGGGAGAACACATTCTATATAGTGTTTATTGCTTTTATGTTTCTGGCAGGTGTATTGCTTACTATCTGGTACCGATATTGTTTGCCCGAGAAAGCCGGGTTAAAGAGCAGGATCTTATTTGCTCTTAAACTGTCAGCGATAGTCTGGCTCCCGAATGTGCTCATAATGGCTTTTTTCGGGACATCATATGTAAAGACATTTGCTTATGGAATTGCTTATGCGATAATGATCATGATATGCACATTTGTATACGGATTAGGGAAGAGGATCAATAGAGAAGAGAAACAGTGTTCATTCGGCTAAAGACCTGGCTGAACTGTTAAATTCCGGTTTGTCAGGATGATGGCAATAAGTTTTATATCCACAAATTAATGAAATAAGAATCATATTGTATGAGGACCTTGCAAAATGAAAAGTATGAATAATGATTCTGATATTGAACTTCGTAAGATAAACTTACAAGATGCTTTTTCTGAGTGGCAGTTTATAACGGAACTTCCGGCAGAAGAGAATGGGGTGGAGAATTCTTATCATGGAATTTCCTACGAAGAATATGTCGGGAAAGTGCTTCCGAAGATCATGTCGTATGAGCATCCGGATAACATGCCTGACTGGTTTGTTCCTGAAACGATCTACTATCTTTGGGATGGAGATATGCTTGTCGGAGAATTCCGTATACGTCACCATCTGACGGAGGCTCTACGGATCGGTGCAGGACATATCGGCTATAGTATTCGAAAAGAACTTCGCGGCAGAGGGTATGGAACAGCCGGTTTGAAAGTGACTTTAGATAAAGCCCGGGAAATCATTCCTGAAGATGAAGTATTCTTTCGCGTAAGAAAAGATAACATAGCTTCGAAAAGAGTTCTGGAAAAGAACGGAGCATATGTTACCGGCGAAGATGATGAACACCTATTTATGAGGATACAAAAGCAATGAAAGAGAAACTGAAAAAAGCACTGGACAACATGAAGAAATATAACCAGGGGATCATGTATCAGGAGATATTCGGATTTGATCCGGATACGGAATATGATGCGCTTGTCATCGCACCGGGATGGCATCCGGTAAAGATAATCAAGGATCCTTCCTATAAGATCACGCTCCTGACACAGCACTCGTATTTTGCAGGATATCTGGTTGAAAAAGACGGGCTCAAAGTGGCGTGGGCGCAGACTGCTTCCGGCGCATGTAATGTACTTGATCATGCGATCATATGCGCGGATATGAAGTTTAAAAAGTGTATCTTTGTCGGGGCGGTGGGTGGCCTTTCTAAAGACTTCAAAGTAGGTGATTTCTGTACACCGAGCGAGTGCTTTTCCGGAGTATATGTGAATCACTATCTGGATGAAAAACTGGAAGACTTTCATCCGTTTGAAAAGATACAGCCGGATCTTGATTTTATGGAGAAAATCATTGACCTGGCAAGGGCTTCCGGTTATGATTTGAAACCGGCAAAAGTCTTCTGCACGGATTCCATTTCCATGGAGTATTCTCACTTGGATGAGATCAAAGAAACAGGCGCAGAACTGATCGAGATGGAGACGGGAACGTTCTATACACTGGCAGCGCTTTTTGATGTACCGTCGATCGCTCTTCTTGCGGTTTCCGATAACTCTGCAACAGGAGATCCGCTTCTTGGAAGAGGAGAAGAAATCGAGGCTGCATATCATCACACGAGAAGTGATATAATTCCTGATATGATCTTCCGGATTGCGGGCATGATCGAACCTTCTTTATAGGAGCTAAAACAAGATGCTGATAGACTTCCATACACATACTTTCCCGGATGAACTGGCAGATAAGGTCGTCCTGAAGATTGCCGAAGATGCATCTATCCGATATTATACCGAGGCTACTCATTCATCACTTTTGGAATCCATGGACAGGGCTCATGTTGATATGAGCGTTATTTTACCTGTTGTAACTAAGCCTTCGCAGTGTGCAACAATAAACAAAGTTGCTAAGGATGTAAATGACAGGTATTTCCCGCGGCTTTTGTCATTTGGCGGGATTCATCCAGATAATGAAGATTACAGGGAGATCCTGAAAGATCTGGCAGAGTCGGGTATAAAGGGGATCAAGCTGCACCCGTTGTACCAGGGAGTCGCTATAGATGATATAAGAAATATGAGGATAATTGATTGTGCCTGTGAGATCGGATTGATCGTGGTGATCCATGCAGGAAAGGATCTAAGCTTTCCGGGGGATCTCGCTGATCCTGACAGGATAAGCAGGATGCTTGATGCAGTTCAACCCGAAAAGATGGTGCTTGCACACATGGGATCATATGCACTCTGGGAAGAAGTATATGATCTGTTATGTGGCAGAGGAGCATATCTGGACACCTCGTTTTCCCTGAATCCTATACGGCCCTTAAAAGACACCCCGGAGGGCCGGGACAGCCTTGCAGCAAATCCGCTGCTTGTTCCTCCGCTTAGCCGGGAATTGTTCAGGAAAATGGTTAAAAAGAATGGTGTGGATCATATGCTGTTTGCCAGCGACAGTCCATGGTGCGATCAGAAGGAAACTTTTGATCTGGTGGATGAATGCCTGGATGGATCCGAGAAGGAAGCCGTTTATTACGGCAATGCACTTCGTCTGCTTGATCTGCCGGACAGCATCTTTTCATGAGGATACGAAAGCAGTAAAATAGAGTTCAGTGCTTTTCAAGCTGAACTTGAGTTTTCTATTGTAACTTCTATCTGTACTCGCTACAATTGAATTGTAATATCATCTACCATTTAAGTGGATGGAGGTGATCATTATGACAACTTATTACATGATTCGTGGACGCAGACTCGGAAAGAAAGAGGATGAAAAATACTATCTTTTTGAGAACGGGAAATGGATTCCGGATGTTAAGAATTCCATTTCGGATCGGCTTATGGGTTTTGATCCGAGTGAGCCGGAGGATTCGCCTTATCGGATGGACAGTCTGAGCATCATGGATGAAATAGAAGAGATTTCTGAAGAGGAAGCGATGCAGATGATCAACGACAACACGGGAGTTATGGATTAGGAGAAGGGTATGAGTATTGGAAATAACATCAAGCGTTTTCGTGAAGAGCATAAACTCACTCAGGAAAAAGTGGCGGACAAGATCGGCGTTAGTTTTCAGGCGGTTTCGTCCTGGGAGCGCGACGAGTATAAGCCCGACACGGATAAACTTCTGCGTCTGGCGGAATTGTTCGATGTTTCCGTATCTGCTTTGGTTGAAGATAAAACAAATGTCTTCAAAACCAAGGACACGATATATAACTGGGAGCACATGAAGACTTATGTGAAGACTACGGCAAAAGCACTTGGTCTTACGGTTACGCTGAAGGCTTTGGATTTCGCTGTAGATGCGCATGAAGGGCAGAAGAGAAAGAAGTCTGAGGTTCCGTATATTTATCACCCGCTTAATCTTGCCTGCCATGCGTTGGCGATGAGCATAACCGATGACGATGTGATCGCCGCCTGTCTGCTCCACGATGTCATTGAAGATTGTGGTAAGACAGCAAAGGATCTTCCGGTCAGTGAGGAAGCAAGAGAAATCGTTGTTTTACTTACTCACGGAAAGACGAATGATGAGAACCGTGATAAAGTTCTGAAAGCGTATTACAAAGCAATAGGCGCAAATCCTAAGGCAGCTCTTGTAAAGTGCATGGACCGGTGCAACAACCTCACTACTATGTCATGGGGATTAAGCCGGGAGAGGATCTATCGCATGATCAGGGAAACAGAAGAGTACTTCCCGAAGCTGATTAAGGTAGTGAAAGCATCGCCGGAATATAACAATGCGGCCTGGCTTTTGCAGTACCAGATGGAGAGTATGCTGGATATCTACAAACGGATGATGTGACCATTTCAGAAAATCGATGTTGACAGATAAAAGGTAACATGTTACATTGTTTGCAAACAATGTAATGTGTTACCTTTTCTTTTCGACTGAGAATTATTAGGAGAAAACGCTATGGATTACAATGCGATGATGAATAACAGTAATGTGGAATTCGGGAATATACCGCCGCAGGCTTTTCTGCTGGGTCTTCTGAGTGCTTTTGATAACCGTTTCCAGGCAAGTGCGGACAGGTTCTTCGAGGAGATTACGTGGAAACAGTTCTTTGCGATTATCTGCATAAATATCTGCAAGGAAAGTCCGACGATCAATGAATTATCCGAAGTCATGGGAAGCTCACATCAGAATGTGAAGCAGATCCTTCTGAAGCTTGAGAGTAAGGGTTTTGTCGAGATGATCCCGGATGAAAATGATAAGCGGAAACAGCGTATCCGGCTTACGAAAACGTGCCAGAGATTCTGCAAGAAAAACGATGCAGAGAGTCAGAAAATGATTGGTAAAATCTTTGCCGGAATCGATGAGAAGAAACTGGCCACAACGATCAAGACGATCATGAAAATGGAGAGGAATTTAAGCGAATTATGAAAGCTTTAGTTATCTATACATCACAGACAGGTTTTACGAAAAGATATGCAGAGTGGATCGCGAAAAGACTTCAGGCGGATCTGCTGGATGTGCATGATGCGAAGAAAAAGAAGAAGGAATTCTTCGATACATATGATGCCATCATTTACGGCGGCTGGCTGATGGCCGGAAAGGTCGCGCAGTCGAAGTGGTTTTTGGGAAAAGCATCTTCCTGGAAAGAGAAGAAACTGGCGGTGTATGTTGTCGGCGCTAGTCCTGTTGATGCACCGGATGTGGAAACCTGTATGACGAAGATGATGAATGATGAACAGAGAGGATATATCTGCGCATTTTACTGCCAGGGCGGCCTCGATTATGACAAGATGAATAAGCCTTCGAAGATGGCCATGAAGATGCTGATTTCTATTCTGAATAAGAAGAAGGATCCGACGGAAAAAGATAAGGCGATGGTGGAAATGATTTCTCATTCCTACGATATTTCGGATGAGAAATTCATCGAGCCGATCGTGAAATATGTGATGGGATAAACAGATAAGAAATGAAGAAAAAGGTGAGTAAAAAGATGGTGGTCCTGATCGTTGTTTTATCGATCATTGCCCTGATCGTGATATGGTTTTTAATTCCGTATTCGCCAATGAAGAGCACATTCAAAAAGATATCCGTTCGATCAAAGAAGAGAACACTATCGAAGAGAAAAGTGCTTTTTGGGCAGAAGACCTTAATGACCTTCCAAAACCGATACAGAAGTATGTAGAAAAATGCGGATATATCGGTAAACCTAAGATGAATTGGGTCTGCATGAAGTATGAAGATGTGGATTTCAAACAGGGGAAAAGCGGACCTTCTTTGAAGATCGATTATACGCAGTATGACTTTGCAACTTCGCCCTGTCGGATGGCCTTCATCGACAGCAGCATGTTCGGTGTTCCGTTTGAAGGATATGACTACTATCGGGATGGAAAAGGCGGCATGAAGGGTGTCATCGGAAAACTGATTACGATCTTCCATCAGACGGGACCGGAGATGGATAAAGCGTGTCTGGCGACCTATCTGGCAGAGAGTTTATTTGCACCGTCGATTCTGCTTCAGGACTTTATTACTTTCGAAGAGATCGATGATTACCATGTAAAGGCAACGATCACTTATGGCGGACAAACGGCGAGCGGTGTTTTTACTTTCAATGAAAATTACGAGTACACATCTTTTACCACGAATGACCGGGCAGTTTCCAATTCGGACGGGACAATGGAATACGTTCCATGGACAGCTGCCTGTGGGGAGTATAAGGAATCGGAAAGCGGCATCAAGTATCCGACAACATTCTCGGCAACGTGGAATTATCCGGATGGGGATTTTACTTACTTTGACGGAGAAATAAAAGAAGTGGCTTATAATGAATAACAGATGATGTGATGAAGTATAATCATATCGAGTGGACCGAATGGACGGTGAAATAATAAATTCCAGTTATCTGTTTTTGAAACGGAGAAGTAAAAATGAAAACATTAATATTGAATGGTTCGCCTCGTATTTCAGGAGATACCGTGAGTCTTATTCATTTATTGATTTCCGGCATGGAAGGAGATGTCAAAATCGTTAATGCATATAGATGGAATAAAAAGTATAGTTAATTTCTTTTTCGATAACTGATATAAGGGGGACACGTAAAGTATGCCACTGGTTAAAATCGAAACGATAAAGTGTAAGAGTTCTGAATATAAGAAATCACTTTTTGATATTATTCACGATGCACTTGTCAAATCTTTAGGGATTGAGGAGTGGGACAGATTTCAAAGAATAATCGAATATGACAAAGAGAATTTTGAAATACCTGAAGGAAAAACAGATGATTTTATGATCATAGAATTAACCATTTTTCCTGGAAGGAGTAAAAAGCAAAAGAAAGCTGTTATAGAAACGATTACATCTGATTTAAATACGAAGCTGGGAATTGCTGTTACAGACATTTTTATCGTTATAAATGATCCGCCTATGGAAAATTGGGGACTGGCAGGAAAACAATTAGGAGAAGAAGAGTAGTCTGAAAAAAACTATTGACTCTCACATAGTGTGAGGGATTATGGTAGTGATGAGCTCAAGAGAAACATCCATGGAGGTTAAGACAAAATGCTAAAGATAGGTGAATTTTCAAAACTATCCAGAGTAAGCATCAGAATGCTCAGACACTACGATGATATCGGTCTTCTGAAACCGGCGGAGATCGATGATTTTACAGGATACCGCTATTATCGTGAGGATCAGCTGTTTACCATCGGCCGGATCACGTCGCTGAAAGATATGGGGTTTTCGCTTGCGGATATCGTCAAGATCTTAGACAGCTATGAGGATAAGGAGAAGATGGAGGCGTTTCTTTCTGAAAGACAGAAGGAACTGGCAAAGCTTTCCGAAGAGACAGAGTATAAACTGATGCTTCTGGAGACAGCCCGAAAGAGGCTGAGGAAGGAGCAGAATATGAGTTTCGATGTAACAGTAAAAACAATTCCGGAGAGATATGCGGCGACGGTGCAGATGGTGATCCCGAACTATGCTGCCGAGGGCATGGCCTGGGGCATGATGGCCGAGGTCGGACCTTCACTGGTACCGGCTGATCCGTGCCTGGCAGCGGCGGAGTTTCTGGATCCGGAGTACAAGGAAGAGAATGTGGAGGTCCGGGTGTGGATGACCGTGAAAGGCACGTACTCCGATACCGAGCATGTCAAGTTTCAGACTCTTCCGGCCGTCAAGGTGGCCAGCTGCATCATCAAGGGCAGTTACGATCAGATGGGCGAGGCCACGGCGGTCGTGATGTCGTGGATCTCGGACAACGGGTACGAACTCAATGGCCCGATGTTCAACATCTACCACGTAGGACCAGTACAGACGCAGGATCCGAACGAGTACGTCACGGAAGTGTGTTTTCCGGTGAAGTAAAAAAGTACTTGAAAAGATTTTTTAATCCATTTATGCTTCTTTTCAGGACGTCCGAATCTTACTTGAAGAAGAGGAGCAATATGAGTAAAGAAGCACTACACAAGTATATTGAAAGCAGCACCGGGAACGAGAAGAATATCTGCCAGATCTGTGTTCGTAAGGACGGGCAGGAGGTATATTCTGAATGCTGGCATGGATTTGTTCCGGAAGATGCGATGCATGTGGCATCGGTCACGAAAGGGGTCATGAGCCTGCTTGCCGGGATTGCGATCGACAAGGGATATATCCGGGGAGTTGATCAGAAGGTGATGGATTTCTTCCCGGATTATACGCCCAAGCGCGGGGAAAAGACGATTAACAGTGTTACGATCCGCCATCTTCTTACCATGACGGCGCCGTATAAGTACCGTTCGGAGCCCTGGACGAAAGTGTGCACCTCGGAGGATTGGACGGTAGCCGCCCTCGACTTTCTGGGAGGGCGCGCTGGCATTACCGGAGAGTTCAAGTACGCCACACTCGGGATACAGATCCTGACCGGGATCATCGAAAATGCAACAGGCAGTAAGTGCATCGACTTTGCCAACAAGAATCTTTTCGGGTCTCTCGGGATCCCGGTTGTTGCCATGCACGGCGACAGCAGCAAGGAGGATCAGTTCGATTATCTGATGAATAAAGGTCCGAGAAAACACGAGTGGTATTCAGATCCGAAGGATGCGGTTACGGCAGGCTGGGGACTGTGTCTTTCGGCGCAGGATATGGCCAGGATCGGAGAGATGGTTCTGTGTGGCGGGGAATTCGAAGGCCGGTGTATCGTGTCCTCTGAATACATCCACGAGATGACGGCTCCGCATCTTCAGCTGGGCGAGCGTTTCGGGAATATGCAGTACGGATACCTCTGGTACAGACCTCACAAAGACCGGGACGTTTCGGCAGCGATCGGCGACGGCGGAAACGTGATTTATGTCAATCGTGAAAAGCACATCTCGGTTGGTGTCAACGGAACATTCAAACCCATGATCTTCGACCGTGTGGAGTTTATCGAGAAGAAAGTGCTGCCGGAATTAGGTCTGTAAACGAAGTCCGAAAAGGCATGGTAGAATAAGAATAGAACCTGAACTTTTGTCGGAGGGAAAGACATGATCAAAGCATTTTTCGTGGATTTTTACGGCACCGTCGTGCATGAGGACGGGGTGGTCATCAAGGAGATCACCAGGATCATCGAGGAGACCGGGAAAGCGGATGATTCTTCTGAAATTGATTCATTCTGGTGGAAAGATTTCCAGAACCTTTTCCAGAATTCATATGGCGAAACATTTGAGACACAGCGGGCGCTGGAAACGAAGTCCATCGCACACACGCTGGAGAAGTTCCAGTCGACGGCAGATGCGGAAGAACTTAGTGCGATGTTGTTTGCAAACTGGGTGAACCCGCCGATCTTTCCTGATTCAAAAGAGTTCTTCGAAAGAAGTACTCTGCCCATTTACATCGTATCCAACATTGATACGGCAGATATACAGGAAGCGATCCGGTTTCACGGTCTGACACCGGCCGGAGTCTTCACATCCGAAGATGCGAAGGCATATAAGCCGAGAAGAGAGCTTTTCGAGCTGGCGCTTAAAGAAACGGGACTTATGCCCGAGGAAGTGATTCATATCGGTGATTCGATCAGCAGTGATGTGAAAGGAGCACAGGCGCTGGGGATCCGGACGCTGTGGCTGAACCGCTTCGGGAAGGCTGTCCCGGAGGGCGTGGAAAGCATAAGTACTCTTCCGGAAGCGCTGGAAAAAACCACCTGACAAATCTTCGCAAACGAGGAAATGTACCCTTTCCGGATCTCGTCCATAATGGACGTGTAAGCAGGAGGAAAGACTAAGGTTTCTGCAAAGGAGGACGCAAGCATGGAATGGATCGAAGCATTACAGAAAGCCATCACGTATATGGAAGAGCATCTTCTCGAAGAGATCAACTATGAAGACGTAGCGAAGCAGGTGCACACGTCGAGCTACGAGTTTCACAGAGCTTTCAGTTTCGTGACAGGCATGACGGCCAATGCGTACATCCGGAACCGCCGCTTGTCTCTGGCGGGAAAAGAACTTGTGGAGAGTGATGCGAAGATCACGGATCTGGCGATGAAGTACGGCTATGAAACTCCCGAAAGCTTTACCAAAGCATTCACAAGGTTTCATGGTGTCGCACCGAAGACTGCAAGAGAAGAACCTGTTAAACTGGCGCTCTTTAATCCGCTTACGATTACATTATCCGTGAAAGGTGGTAAGAGTATGGATTACCGTATTGTACAAACAAAAGAAAAGAAGTTTATCGCACTGGTAAGAGAGTTCAGTAACGCGATCATTAACGACGAAGCTAACCACGATGTGGCGGACTTCTGGGGCGAGGTCAACAGCAATCAGATGCTATCTCCGATCTGGATGCTCAGAGAAGACGGAAAGCGCGACCTCTATGGTCTTTGCAGCCCGACGACAGAAGGAAAGGATACTTTCGATTACGGCATCGGCATCATCATCGACGAGGACACCAAAGAGTTCGATCAGGCGGATCTGGAGAAGAAAGGCTTCCGCATCTGGGACGTCGAACCAGGCACGTATGTTGTCTTTGACTGCGTGGGCGAAGATGGTGACTGCATCGCGAAGACCTGGGTGAAGTTCTATAAGGAGTTCCTGCCGCAGATGGGCTACGAGGCTTCGGAACAGACGGACTACGAGCTCTACTTCGACGGCACACGACCGGATGTATTCTGCGAGCTGTGGATTCCGATCAAGAAGAAGTAAGATCGATCCCGGCAAAATGAGCTCGGACGGTTTCTTTTAAGTTCTCGTAAGCCACTTCTTTCTGCATGCAGTCGGGCACGTCAGGAAGTATGTGATACGAATCAAACACATTGAGAAGCAGCATTGCGTCGGGTCCTTCTGATCCGGCAAAAGCAACTGCTGCTTTTCCGTATTTCTTCGCAAGTCTTGCCGCCTCGACCGGGCCTTTTCCGAATAGGCTCTGGCCATCGATCCTGCCTTCACCCGTGATCAGAATATCCGATTTTTGAATATACTCTTCGAGGCGGGTCACTTCGAGAACGAGTTTCGAACCGGAAACAAGTTCGGCATCGAGATAGAACTTCAACGCAAATCCCATGCCACCGGCTGCGCCGCTTCCCGGGAAATCCGGATCTGCTTTTGGGAGGATCTTTCCGGTAAGTTCCGCATACGACTTCATCCACATATCCATCTCTTCGATCTGCTCTTGTGAAGCACCTTTCTGGGGTCCGTAGACGTGACTGCAGCCGTTTTTCCCAAGAAGAGGATTGGTGACATCGCAGGCGATCCTGAAGGATGATTCTTTGAGTCTGCTATCCAGATTTGATACATCGATAGAAGTCAATGTTTTTAAGCCGATGGCGCCCGGGGCTCCGTTAATGAATTTAACGCCGAGGGCTTCGAGCATTCCGGTTCCACCATCATTCGTGGCACTGCCGCCGATACCGATGATGAATTTTCTTATTCCCTCATCCAGAGCGGCCCGGATCAATTCACCGGTGCCGTATGTTGTTGCGGTAAGGATATCGTTTTCTTTTACGAGAGGAAGACCGGAGGCCTGGGCCATCTCGATGATCGCTGTATCCCCGTGGACGATACCGTATCGGGCAGTCACTTTCTTTCCGTCCGGACCGGTAACTTCCACAGATCGATAGAGTCCTCCCAATCCTTCGACAAGTGCTTCCAGTGTTCCTTCACCTCCATCGGCCAGAGGAAGGATAGTCACTTCGTGCTCGGAAGACGCGCTTAAGATACCGTCTTTCACGGCGTTCCCGGCTTCTAGAGATGTGAGGGATCCTTTGAAGGAGTCCATGGCGACTGTAGCTTTCAAGTTTATATCCTCCATGTTTTGAATATATTATAATCTAATAAACACAGAAACGAGAGGTGTAGTATGCCGACCTTAAACGATATATATGAGATCTGGAATAAAGATAGTAGCGGTGTTCTTTCGGTAGAACCGCTTATTCTTACTGCGTGTAAGGAAGGGAAGATGGGATCGGTATTTTCGTATCCCGGCGGCTGCATCTACAAGACGGTATTTACGTATCTGTGCGGAAAACCGGATGGGAAGTTTATCTCGGAGAACCCGGATCTGATCTATAACTCGAGGCTCGTGTGCATGAGTTCTGAGTGGGAAGAGTATATCCGGAAGATGCCGGTGAAGTTCATCCTCCGAAGAGAACTCATGAAGCCTCTTTGCGCAGAATCCGAAAAGAAGATGAAGCCGCTTCCGGAAGGGTACAGCATCGGTGATTTTACGGAAGAGATATTTGAGAAGCACCCTTTTGACCATGGACGTGGGTACGCCGACTTCCAGGACTTTTCTGAAAGAGCGGCAGGTGCAGTCGTGTTGTTTGACGGACAGGTCGTGTCGGCATCTTCAAGTTTTCTGACCTACGGAGATCACGTGGAACTGGATGTGTTTACAGAGCTGGAGCACAGAGGTAAGGGTCTTGCCGATCACTGTGTTTTTGAGATGCTCCGGAGAAGTATAAGTAAGGGATTGACCGTACACTGGGATGCACAGAATCCGATGTCATCGAAGATGGCGATCGGGCATGGTTTTGTTCCGGAAACAGAATACGCAGTCTACTGGGTGGAAAAATAAATAGGGTCTTTACACTACTACGTATACGTGGTATTATTCTGGCAAGATACTACGCATACGTAGCAAATTAGTTTTGCTTCCTGAGATGAGGTGAATGATTAAGTGAAAGAACTGTTTAAGTGGAAACTGTCCAAGGATACGGGAATCGCAGTGATCGCGGGTTTGATGATGATCGCTCTGAGCCTTCTGATGCTTCCTTTTTCGGATGATTCGACCCGGGATACGATCGTTTCTTTTCTGATCCGGGATGTCCTCATGATCTTCGGTCTGGGGATCGTTTTCGTGTCTGTTTTTGTGGATAAGAAAGGGAAAGATGTCCTCGCGGACATTGGTTTTTCAAAGAGAAAGGTCAAGTTAAGTATCGTGTTGGATGTTCTTCTTGCCGCAGGACTTGCCGGAATCTTTCTAAAAGACGGGATCCCGGAGGGCACGAAACTTCTGAGTATCGGGAATCTGTATGCGGCGGTATATATTCTGACGGCTGGCGTCTTCGAAATGCTGTTTATCTACGGATTTCTGAGAATGAGTTTCGAAAAAGCATTCGGGATTATTCCGGCGATACTCCTGACCAGTGCTTTTTACTCATTTCATCACGCAGGATTCCAGCCGGAATTCCTGCACCTTTTCCTGGTGGGACTGATGTATTGTTCCGTGTTTTATATCACACGGAATATGCTGATCATCTTTCCGTTCTTCTGGGGTGTCGGAGCACTGTGGGATGTTATAATATCTTCAGAAGCTGGGACAGGGATCAAGAACGTGGAATCCTTCGTGTTCGCTCTGATCATCTGGCTTTTGATCTTTGTATGGTTCCTTTATCGGAAAGTAAGGAGAAAAACAAATGCTGTCGAAAACATCGATCGTGATCATGGGAATACTGACCAGAGGCAAGAAGAATGCGTATGATATGCTGAAAGTCATCGACCAGATGAACATGAAATACTGGCTTCCCATCGGTGCGACCACACTGTACGAGACCTGTATCCGCCTTCAGAAAAAAGGATATATCGAGGACACGGGAGTAGCCGAAAATAAGACCGTCTACTGCATCACGGACAAGGGCAGGGAAGAACTGAAGAAGTCTATTTGTGAGCTTTTCGAGAGGGTGGATTATGACTCTGTCTGGTTCTGCCTGGCAGTGATCTTCGCGGATGTTCTTAGTAAGAAAGAACTCACTGAAGAGAAGAAAAAACGACAGGCGATCCTGGATGAATACGAAGCGGGAACCAAGGAGAACAAGGAGAGACTGATTGCTGCAAAAGCCCCATACGCCAGCCTCTGTGCCATCGACCGGATGATCCACATCATCGAGATGGAGAAAGAAACACTGAAGAATATGTGATCGCGGGTGGTCCGGATCCACAGTCTGGGCGCGATCTGGGCTACGGGATCTTAAGATGTTGTAAAAGGGAAAAATGAGTTTATAATACTACGTAAGGCAAAGGAGTCTAACTATAGGCTTCTTTGCCCTTTTTTATTTGGAAGGAATGAAACGATCATGATAAACCATCTTGTAAAAGTTGCAGCGGTCGTTCCCCGGCTGAAGATAGGGGATATCAAATATAACACAGAACAGATCCTTGCTTTGCTGGATGAGCTTTCGGACAGTGGTCTGATCGTCTTTCCGGAATTGTCTCTTACGGGTTATACCTGTGCGGATCTGTTTCAAAGTGACTTGCTGCTCGAAAAGGTAGAAGAAGCACTTCTGAAAATTGCCGAGAAAACGGAAGGAAAAGGATACACAGTCGTAGTTGGTGTGCCGGTACGATTCGAGAACTGCCTTTATAACTGTGGCGCGATTCTTTTGCAGGGTCGTGTAAAAGCACTGATCCCGAAGGCACATCTTCCGAACTATTCGGAATTCTATGAATGCCGCTGGTTTGCTTCCGGAAAAGAACTGCGTGGTAAAAGTGTACGAATCGGATCAGAACAGGTTCCTTTCGGCATGGATCTCCTTGCCGAAGATCCGGAAACCGGAGCAGTCCTCGGTGTGGAACTTTGCGAAGACTTGTGGGTTCCGGATAAACCGAGTACGCATGCGGCACTGGCCGGCGCGAATATTATTGCGAACCTGTCCGCTTCCGACGAATTGATCGGTAAACAGGAGTACCGGCTTGAACTTGTGAAGCAGCAGAGCGGTTCCTGCTACTGTGCCTATATTTATTCATCCGCAGGCACACACGAGAGCAGCACGGATCTCGTGTTTTCCGGCCATACGATCATTGCGCAGAACGGGAGTGTTCTTGGCGAGTCCATTTTCCCGGAATACCCGCATGTGGAAGAAGCTCTGGTTGATTTAGGAAGCATCATGCATGACAGAAGACGGCAGAACACTTTCGGTAATGCAGATACCGTTTCCTACCGTAGAGTTTCTGTGAGTATGCAGGCAATCGGCAAGAAGGATGCAGATATAGAAGAACTGGCGCAGATCTTAAAAACGCAGGAATATCCGGCTGCCCGAAATCCTTTCGTGCCGACAAATAACAGCACCCGTGATAAAAGGTGCAGAAGGATCCTGCAGATTCAGGCGAACGGTCTGGCCACAAGAGTCCGTGCAACTGGTATACACAATCTTGTGATCGGTATATCCGGAGGACTGGATTCCACGCTGGCTCTTCTGGTGTGCGCGGAAGCAAAAAAGCTGATCCCGGATATCCGGATCATTGCCTATACGCTTCCGAGTCAGGGAAATACATCCGGGCAGACTTATGAGAATGCAAATCAGCTGATGGCGCTGCTTGCAGATGAATCTCACGTGATCCCGATCCGTGAAGGTGTAGAAATGCATTTTACCCAGCTTGGACGTGAAAAGGATTATCTGGGCGATGGTGACATTACTTATGAAAATGCGCAGGCCAGGATGCGTACATACCTTCTGATGGATGCCGCAAATATGAAAAATGCAATGGTCGTGGGAACGGGAGATCTTTCCGAACTGGCACTTGGATGGTGTACCTATAACGGTGACCATATGTCGATGTATGCCGTGAACGCATCGGTACCGAAGACGCTGGTCCGTTTTATCTGTGAATCGTATGCGGAAATGTGCGGCAGGGAAGAACTGAGAAATGTATTGCTGTCTATCTGCGGTATGCCGATCTCTCCAGAGCTTACACCGAGTGAAGACGGAAAGATCAGTCAGAAGACCGAAGAAAAGATCGGCAAGTATGACCTGAATGATTTCTTCCTCTTCTATACCTTGCGGTACGGTTTTGAACCGTCCAGAACCGTCGCCTATGCATTGCGGGCATATCCGGAGCTGAAAATAGAAGAGGTGAAGACAGCCGCCCGCAATTTCTTCAAGCGTTTCTTCGCACAGCAGTTTAAGAGAAGCTGTATGCCGGACAGCCCGAAGGTTGGATCTGTTTCACTGTCGCCAAGGGGAGACTGGCGCATGCCCAGCGATGCGGTAGCCGCACTATGGATCGAAGATATCTGAAATCTGTAGTATGATGAAAACAAAGTGAAACGGTTGAAGGAGATGTAAAATGGCATCAAGTAAAGAGTATCTGGAGTTTATCCTGGAGCAGATGTCGGAGCTGGACGATGTTTCGTACCGCGCGATGATGGGTGAGTACATCCTTTACTTCCACGGTAAGGTGATCGGCGGCATATACGATGACCGCTTCCTCGTAAAGCCTACAGCTTCGGCAAAAGCACTGATGCCGGACGCGGATATGGAGATCCCTTACGAGGGTGCGAAAGAGATGATCCAGGTGGATGATGTCGAGAACAGGGAGTTTCTGAAAGAACTCTTTGAAGCGATGTACGGGGAGCTCCCGGAGCCGAAGAAAAAGAAGGCGAAATGATGTTTAAAGTATTCGAAATGATATATACGGATCCGAAGATACAGCCTTCCGGAATCGAGTGCACCCCGTTCGAGGAGAAGTTCCTCCAGGCATATAAAGAGGCGTATAATGCAGCCTTCCATCCGATGCGGGAAGCGCTGGATCGGAAACCCTATGACTGGTATTCCGATGATGCCGCGATCCTTGAAAAACAGAAGGACATCTATCTCCTTACCAATGGAGATACGCTGATTGGATCCGTGGCCTGCTACGGAAATGAGATCGATGACCTGTTCGTGGCGAGTGCTTCTCGCGGGAAAGGATACGGAAAGAAACTTCTTCTGTGGGGCATGAACCATATTTGGGAACAGGGCTATAAAGAAATTGTTCTTCATGTGGCCGAGTGGAATGGCGCGGCCGTGAAGATGTATCTGGATGTCGGATTTGCGATCCGAACTACTGTTTCGATCTAAACTGCTTCAGAATATTCTCTAGTTGTTTTTCATCGAGATTTTTGCATCGTTCTACGATGGAGAATAGCAATGGGTTATCTTCCCGGTTTATAACAACGTAGTCTGGAATACTCTGTTCGCTGTCGCCGGTAAGGTAGGCTTCCGAAACACTAAAGGCTTTCGCCATCTCTTTCACCACCTGAATAGAAGGTGTTCTGACACCAGCTTCATATCTTTGATATGCGGGTTGGCTTACACCGATCCGCTCAGCGGCTTCTGTCTGAGTAAGGCCGAGTTTCTGGCGGCACGAGATCAAACGGTCCGGTTTAAGAGTAGATTTCATTTTCATTCTCCATCCTATAGAAAATTCTAATGAAAGGATAACATATTTCCCTTGAAAATACCAACGGTATATTCTATAATTAATACCAATGGTATATATTGACAGACGGAGCAGCGGAAAGTAATATTATAAACAGATAGGAAGCAATTCTTATCAGGGGCTGGTCTTCGGATCTGGTCCCGTCGAAGGCGGGAACAACTCCCGTCATTTTTTTTGTGGAGGTTTATGAAACAACTGAGTGTTTTTATAGACGAGAGTGGGGATTTCTCTTATGCAAGAGAATCCTCTGATTATTATCTAATAACGCTTGTTTTTCATGACCAGGAGAAAAGCCTTGATAATTTGATAGGTTATCTTGATAACAGAATTAATATGATTTCTCCGAATATCCAAGTAATTCATACCGGACCGATTATCAGACAAAAGGATGAATATTCCGAGCTTTCTCTCGATGATAGACGTAATTTGATTTATGCATTTCAGCATTTTATCAGGAAAGCTCCGGTAAAGTATCATACTATTTCTATTAAGAAAAAAGAATGCAAGAACCATGATGATTTGGTATCTAGATTATCGAAAGAACTAAATCGGTTTGTAAAGTCAAACCTCATTTTCTTTCAGTCATATAATCAGATAATTGTTTACTATGATAATGGACAACAAGAGATTAAGAATATGGTGAATACTGTATTCAGTATCAATATTTCCGATGTGGAGTTTCGAGTTGTAAAACCATATGAATACAAGTTATTTCAGATAAGTGATTATATCTGTTCTTTTGAATTGTTGAGAATAAAACAAGAAGCGGGGTCTCTTGCTCTGTCAGAAAGAAAATTCTTCTATAAGCCGCAGGAGTTAAGAAAGCAGTTTCTTAAGGAAATTCAAAAGAAGCAATTATAGCAGTTTTAGATTTCTATTATTGTTGTATGATTAAAATATGACATACAGTTAATGGGAGTAAAATCGGTGGAAGAAAAAGAAGGCAAAATGATGGAAATAGTGCTTTTTTCTGATAGAGATTGGCTGACTTCTGAAGAAGCATTTTCGATCTATGCTTCCTGTATGTATCATCCAACATTTGATGATTATGTTGCGCAGATGGAGGAGTATTTTTCTGATCCGTCCGTGAAGATTTTCGTGTGCGAAAATGCGGGTGAAAAGGCCGGTATACTGGTACTGAAAGAAGACGGCTCCGAGGCAGAGATCCTGGGTATTGCTGTAAAAGAAAATCAGCGTAAAAAAGGCCTTGGAAAAGATATGGTTTTTCAGGTGATGGAAGCAGAGGGACTCAAGAGAATCACTGCACAGACGGATGACGATGCGATAGAATTTTATCGGAGAAGTGGTTTTGAAGCGGAAAAAGTCGTGATCGAGTACCCGGATGGGGCGGCTGTCCGATACAACTGTGTATTGAGAGGAGAGAACATATGAATATTGATGAACTGATCAGTTTCCGGCTGGAAGCGAATGTAAATACCTATGCGGCTTTTATGAATGAGGTAGATGCGACAAGACCCGCTTCCCACGATTTTAGATATGAGAGAGGCCGCTACATGTACCACGATACCTATGTCGGCGGCGAGGAGTTTGCCGGGGAAGAGGCCGTCTGGAAAGATGACGTTGCCGTGTATGCGATGAATTATATGGGTCGTGTTTTAGCGGACGGATTCAGCGGGAACTTCCTGAAGGAAGCACTACGCGCAGCGGACGAAAAGATGCCCTACCGTGGACCGGAACTGTACCAGTCCGGTGAGTATACATATAAGTGCAAGGTAACCGGCGACTTCACCTGGTTTCAGGGATACGAGGAGATCTATCAGGGAACTGTCAAAGTGTATGAGTGCGTGTTCCACGGCGGGCTTTTAAAGTAGCCCAATCTTCACTGAAAATGCTCATATGATTCTCTTGTATTTTACTCATAACTACGTCCTTACACGTTGCCCGCCAAATGCATGGATCGATCGTGTACCTGCTTTCACTCTTCCGCCCTGTAGGCTTCCTTTTGGAATAAATAGCTCATCTCCGGCATGAAGGATATGCTCATTACCATTTATGGTAACAATGTATTCTCCCTCAACAACAAGCATATACTCATCATAGTCGTGAGAATGCTCCTTTGAAACTCTGTCTGCCTTATATATCCAGAAAGCCATCTGGCTTCCATCGTTAGCCGTATAATAATATCCCTCGATATCAGGTGTATTCTGTTGCGATGCTGGGATCTTATTCTCTTCCCTAAACATAAATTCCGAAAAACCCATAAACCTATCTCGTCCTTATAACCTGTATTTATTCGTTTTCGTAAGTCTCCATCTGACCACTCAGCATGGTATAAAAGCCAAACCTTTCATAAAAGGACTTAAGGCTTTCATCAAAAACAACCGATATCATATAAATCTTATTGGCTTTTAGATAATCAATCATTCTGTTCATCAGTTCCGAGCCCACACCCTGACCTTGATATTCAGGATGTACCATAAGATCTTGAATATAAGCATCGGTAACTCCATTAGAGATACAATCGATATATCCTACTAATTTATCTTCTTCATATGCCGCAATATGATAAAAAGAAGATAATTTCGGATCACTCAATTCTTTCTCCATTCTATTCCACCCGACAGACTCCCGCAATGAAGCTAACAATTCAGAAGGGACAAATTCATTTCCTATGTATCTCATCAAATAACCTCACCATACTGTTATCACAGATTCATAAATGCTATTGATTACACGTTCAAATAATTAGTTTCATCGTGATTTCACCGCCTTTACCCAATTGTATTCCGTTTCGCACATTTAATCAAAGTTTTATTTTGCGAAAAAAAGAAAACTTCCAAACCTTTATAAAAGTATACGAATGCGTATTTCACGGCGGACTTCTGAAAGCTTGATTCAGACCTGTCACTATAGTATATAATGGATGCAAATAAGGTTACCCGTAACATGGGAAAAGAAAGTAAGCAGGAGGAAAAGTGTCATGTATGAAAAAATGAAAATCTTCTTGGGTATCGTCATGATCGTGCTCGGGCTTTTTATGGCAATCTGCCCGAAAAAGGCAGCCAAGAAAGAAGAACGTGATAATCCGAAAGCAGTGGCCAAGGTGAGAGTAAGCGGCTTTATTGTAATCGGTTGCGGTGTGCTGGCCATCTTGTGGGGATGCCTTCTGTAATACCCGATAATACTATTCCGGATGGAGTGATCTATGGATAAATGGGTGGAAGAAAGACAGCTTCAAGTACATTTTGTTTCTGCTGCAGGAATTGTGAGAAAAGACGATACGATCCTTATGCTCAAATCGAAACGACGCGGCTGGGAATTTCCCGGAGGCGTGCTCGAAGAGGGTGAGGCGATACTGGACTGCCTGAAGCGGGAAATAATGGAAGAAAGCGGTATCACTATTGAGCCGGAACACCTGACCGGTGTTTATCAGAGAACATCGCAGAAACCGGGTTACGGCCCCTTGGAAGGATTGACGATTCCGACAACAGTCAATTTTGTATTTTCGTGCCGATATGTGGAAGGGAAAATTACAGTTTCGGATGAGGGACTGGAGGCTTCCTGGGTCACGATCGATGAAGCGAAGGAGCGGATCACTTCTCCGTTTATCCGGACATGTCTGGAAGATATGCTGAGTTTCGACGGCAGGCAGAGCTTCGGTACTTTTGTAGAAGCAGACGGGGTTCCTGAATCGCCGAAGACGACAAAGATATAAATATGAGCGGTTTCTTCTATGCAGAGTAAGCGGTTCTCTTCCAGAATGTAAACATTATTGAAACATCCCGCGTATATCAGGATTATTTGCTGAAAATCCGATATAATCCACTTATGGACAGGTTTATCTGATACTTCTTGGGAGTTTTAGCCATGAGTAAGAGAAGAAGGATAGCATTACTGGCGGGTCAGATCGATGAACGCAGACAGAGTCGTTTCCTGAAAGGCTTTTTGGATCAGTCTTTTCAGGATGATTTCGATGTTTGCGTTTTTTCTATGTATAGAAAATATATGTCTACGCAGATCAGGGAGAAGGGCGAGACAAATATCTTTTCACTGTTTGAGCCGAGAGATTTTGACGGGATCGTCATTTTGAAAGACAGCATCCAGACGAAGGGCTCTACGATAGAAGTAGAAGAAATGATCAAATCGGAGTTCGATGGACCGGTCCTGATCATCGACAGAGAAAGTGATTTCTTCGACAGCGTTTTCCAGGATGACTACAGCGGCATGTGTACGGTCGTGTCCCATATGATCGAAGAGCACGGCTATAAAGACATTGCATATGTGTCGGGACGCAGGGGACATCTGCACGCGGTCAACCGTCTTCAGGCATATAAAGATACGATGAGGAAGCATGGCCTGGAAGTGAAAGACGAGAGGATCTTTCACGGTGACTTCTGGTACAGTAGCGGCAATCTTGCGGTTAGGGAGTTTTCGACTTCAAATCTGGGGCTTCCTGAAGCCATCGTTTGTGCCAATGATGAAATGGCGATCGGTGTTTGCAGTGAACTGGAGTCGATGGGTCTTTCTGTCCCGAAGGATATTGCCGTGGCCGGCTTTGATTCAACGGATGAGGGCCGGTTAAGTCCGGTCTGCGTGACTTCTGCAGATATGCCTTATGAAGAGATCGGAAAATATGCGTCGGTCTACATTTCCACGCGGCTGGACGGGACGATAAGGGATCACTATCAGGCGAAACCCTGCCTCCTTCACGGAGAGACCTGCGGATGCCAGTCACCGGATCTTTCCTTTTACGATCCCCGGCGGAAAACATGGATGACTGACCGGATCTCTGAGAGTAACAGTGACATAAACAATATGTTCACCAGAGATCTTCTTACGCAGAGTTCACTGGAGGATTTTTTCGGGACACTGTTTTCTTATGTTTACCAGATACAGGATGCGAAGAGCTTCTCGCTCTGTCTGGTTCCGAACTGGAAAACACTTCCTCTGGATGCCGGGACCCATGTGAAGAACAGCGGGTTCCCGAAAAGGATGATACAGGTGATCCATAACGACTGTGAGAAGAGTGAAGGAAGTGTCGATCTGAAGGCATCTTTCGATACTAGAGATCTGATCCCGGAGCTTCAGGATAGCAGAGAGGATCCTTCTGCCTATTTCTTTACGCCGTTTTACTGTGAAGAGGAATGTTTCGGGTATGCTGTGCTCAGTTACGGAAATGTTCCGAGAGGGTATGACGAGAATTACCGGAAATGGATGGAAGATGTAGCGACCAGTTTTGAACTTCTAAGGCGCACGCTGGTCCTCGAGAATTATAAGAACTATATCGAGAACATGAGAAAGATGCGTCTGGATATTCATACGGTATCCTACAACAGTCTGACGGCGGAACAGAAGAGCGAGTGCGATCTGGTGGAAGAGATCCTGAAGAAGAATCTGATCACTTATGTGTTCCAGCCTATCGTTCGTGCGGATAACGGCGAGATATTCTCTTATGAGGCGCTGATGCGCTCGGCGACAGAACGCAGGGTATCGCCACTGACGATACTGAAATATGCCGACATTCTCGGAAAAACAGTCGAAGTGGAGGAGAAAACATTTACAAATGTCCTTACTCTTATGGAGAGTTTTCCGGAGGAACTTCGTGATGCGAAGATCTTTATCAACAGCATTCCGGGAGCGACCTTAAAGGATAAGGATTTTGCCAGGATCACGGAACTTCTGCAGCGCAACTCTTCCCGCACGGTGGTCGAGTTTACGGAAGAATCCGAACTGAATGACACGGATCTTCAGATCTACAAGAATCATCTAAGCCGTCTGGGTGTGCAGATTGCCGTAGATGACTATGGTACCGGCTATTCCAATATCAACAATCTTCTCCGGTATATGCCGAATTTCGTGAAGATCGACCGTGCCCTGATCAGCGGGATCGAAAATGCTCCGCAGAAACAGCACTTCGTCGGGGAGATCATCAAGTTCTGTCAGGATAACAAGATCTGTTCCCTTGCGGAAGGTGTGGAAACAACAGAGGAGCTCCGTACCGTGATCCAGATGGGGATCGATTATGTTCAGGGATACTATACCGGAAAGCCTTCAAGTGAACTCATACCCAGGATCGATAACAAGGTCAGAAATGAGATAATCCAGTATTATCAGGAGAAGAATGACGGTTCCAGAAAGCAGATCTACCAGGCCGGAAACAGTAACCGTGTATCCCTTTCCCTGCTGGTCAAATACGGCTGTACGGATATCGTTGTCGGGTATGAAAATGCCGTACATAAAGACATTGCTATCGTTGGCTCGCCCAACCTGAAAACGGATATCCATCTACAGATCTTATCCGGGTATTCGGGAAAGATCACGCTCGAAAATGTCCAGGTTGCTAACATCAAAGAAAGACCCTGTATCGTGATCGAAGAAGGGTGCAATGTTACGTTGGAACTGAAGGGAAACAACATTCTCCGCGGGATCGGCATCCGTCTGGCGCCTAGCTCATCCCTTACGACGACAGGAGATGGAAATCTGACGATACTTACCAATGATTCGCAGTATTACGGCATAGGTAACGATCTGACGTCCAGACACGGCGATATCTTCTTCGAACACAACGGAAAACTTACGATAAGCGGAAGCGGCTATGAGGGCATATGCATCGGTTCCGGTCTAGGCGGGAGAATCGAAGTACGGAGCGGCCAGTTCATACTGAAATGCGGAGGGACACGTTGTGTGGCGGTCGGTTCTTTTGATACAGAAGCAGATCTTCGTATCGTGAACTGTAACATGGAAATGGATCTGAATTCCAATCACGGCGTCGGTATCGGCTCACTTAACGCTGAAAGCTCGGTATATATCAACCGTTCTTCCGTAACGATCATCGTCAGCGGTAATATTGTTTCCGGTATCGGAACAACAGGATCCGGAAAAGCAGCGGTGAAGATCGAGGATGCAAGTGTTGAGATCAGTATCCGATCTAACGATTCCACCTGTCTGGGTTCGCTTTCAGGAACCACGGAACTGGTAACCGAAAATGCCGGGCTCCGATTGGAGAATGCAGGAAAGAGGGCGCTGGCTATCGGCGGTGTCGAAAAGGAGTGTAAGATCAGCCTGGAGAGCACGGATACGAGAGTAGATATCCATAACAGTCTCGGGCGGGATACGTACGCTGAGGAGGAGAATATCTCCATCGTCAACGGACGTATCCGGTTTAGAGTCAATGAGAAAGATATTACCCGTGAATTGAGGTTTGATACGTAAGATCCGGAGCCAATCAGCCGATCGATACTTTCAAAGAAGAATCATACTCCTTTAAAGACTGTCCTTCGTTGAGAAAAGCCTTCTTCTGCCATTCGTGGGAGGTATCCTTTGCATCATATTTTCCTCCGGAGATGATACATCCGCCTTCCGTATTTCCGGATCCCGTGAAGATGAATTCGATCCAACCGTAAGAATCAGGGGTTCCGCCTACGTAGAGAACATCTTTGATGTCCGGATCGCCCGGGAGCTCATAACGGAAATATTCGTCTTCACTGCACTTGTCCGTGATATCTGTCCATGTGTTATCTATAACGAGGTATAGCCTTCCGTCTTTAGTTTTTACATTGCTGTCTGCGGTCTCACCCGAAAAGTGGATCTGGATCTCCTCGGTTTTTGCATACGGGTCTATGGATGTGGTGACCGTCACTTTCTTGTTTCCCGAAATGGATGAGATGATCTGCCCGGCGGCACGGACGACGGCTTTCCTCGTATAGGGGATAGCCATAACGATTATCACGGCAGCAGCAATTCCTGCCACGGCTTTGATCCAGACAGGACGGGATGTCCTCTTCTTCGCAAGCATATTCCGAATCTCTTCTTTTGTATTCTCATCCATCAGGACTTTATCAAATGTATCTTTCATGATTCTTCCTCCAATCTGATCTTTAACTGTTCTTTTCCTCTCTTGATCCGCATGGCTACAGCCGACTCGGAGATGTTCAGGATCCTGCTGATCTCTTTATACGCGTACCCTTCATAGTAATGAAGATACAGCGGGGAACGGTAGGTGGGATCGAGGCGCATCAGTTCGTCAAAAACGGTCTTGTTCCTGTCGGAAAACCCGTCATAGTATTCCAGCTGCCACTCATTCGATTCCAGATCCACACTGGTTCTCCTTGCGGAGGATTTGAGAAGATCCTTACACTTATTTGCTGTCATAGTCATAAGAAATGCCTTTTCATAATTCTTCGCGAAAAGCACCGGCTTGCTGAGCAGTTTCAAAAAGACATCCGAAACAACATCCTCGGCATCGTGCCGGGAAGCGACATAGGACACGGCAAAGCGGTACAGATCGTCTGCATAAGCATCAAACAGCCTGACAACGTCTTCGTTTTTCAAGTTCTTACCTCCATGTGCAAATTGAGATCTCATGGATATAACGAATCAGAATGGAGAATTCTCACATTTATAGTAATGGAGCATGAAAAGAAAAGAAAGCAGGAAGCTATTCCGGGCAAAAAGAAAGGAGCTGCTTCCTTTATAGATGCAGCTCCTTCTATATGAACTGTGAAATTAAAATCTTATTCGTTGACAGCGGAGGCAACCAGTTTGGCTTTTTCCTGAGCCAGCTCCTCGGCTTTACGCGCTTCTTCTGCCGCAGCTTCTGCCGCAGCTCTTGCTTCTTCTTCTGCCTTTCTTGCAGCAGCGAGGGCTTCCTCAGCACGTTTCTTCGCCACTTCTGCTTTCTCTTTCGCCTTGGCGGCTGCGATCTTGGCGGCTTCCTCTGCCTTCTCGGCAGCAATGCGGTCGTCTTCTTCGGACTTCTTCTTGCTCGCAACCTGGAAGACTTCCTCGGCCTTTCTGGTGGCCATCTTCGCTTCCTCTGCCTTCTTCTCGGTATTCTTGACCAGTTCCTCCGCCTTCTCGGCAGCGGCCTTGGCATCCTGTTCTGCCTTCTCAGCTGCCTTTCTGGCATCTTCTCTGGTTCTCTTGGCAGTAAACTTGGCATCCTGCTCGGTCTTCTTCTGGGAAGCCAGACGGATCGCCTCGTTGGCCTTCTTTACAGCAGCTCTGGCAGCAGCCTCGGCTTCATTAGCAGCAGCCTGGGCTTCCTTAGCGGCATCCATGGCGGCGGTGTATTCTTTCTCGGCAGCCTGCATCGCTTCGGTAGCTTCCGCTTCCGCCTTGACTGCAGCTTCGAGGGCTTCTGTCGACTTCGCAACATTCTGTCTCGCGGCTTCTGCCTTGGCAACTGCATCTACAGCTTCCTTCACAGCGCGCTCTTCGAGAGCCTTCGCCTGATTAAATTCGACCTGTGCCTTCTCGGCAGCGATGGTAGCCGGAGTCTTATTCTTCGAAAGGGTCCTTCCGGAAGGAGAAGGCATACCGCTATCCAGATCCTTCGCAGGCGTCGACCATACAGGTGTCGGCGCAGGCTCGGAAGATTTTTCGGCTGCTGTATTGGAAACGACCGGCTTCGGATTCGGCTTGAAAGCGGAAGGTGCAGCCGCAGGCTTATTCGTGCTTACAGGAGTAACAGCAGGCTTGCTGGAAGCATCTGCTTTCGCCTTTCTGGCTTCTTCCATAGCTTTACGTGCTTCGATCTGCGCCTTCGCAGCGAGAGCACGCTCTTTTGCAGGATTGATAGGAGCACTCTTAGCACTTGCGCCGGCAGCACTCCCGGAGTTTGCACCCGATCCGGACACTTCAACTGCCGGAGTACCGTATTTACCTTCAGACCTGCCTTTTAAAACGTCTAAAAAACCTGCCATATTATCACCCTACTCTACCCAAGATTAAATACCATTTACTACACCTAATTATACTATGTTACAGAAGTATTTCAAGTTCCCGAAGTATGGTATCATCAAATTATAATGATACGGAGGGCGGAAAATATGATCCTTGGAGGAACCGTGACCGGTGCTTTTTCTACACCGGAAGAATGGGAGATATTACTGATAAAGTCCGGTTTTAAGGCAATTACGGCGCCTTTCTGCTGTACGGATGACGAAGAGACCATCAGCCGGTACATGGAGATCATCACCCGAAACAAGGTGAAGATCAGCGAGATCGGCGTGTGGCGGAACATCCTTTCCGGCGGAAATACGGACTATGCCGTGGGGCAGCTGAAACTGGCCGACCGGCTGGGGATAGAGTGCTGTGTCAACATTGCCGGGACCAGGAGCACGCTTTCCTGGGATGCGGCGGATAAGAGCAACTACACGGAGGAAAACTACCGGGACATCGTCAGAAGTATCCGGAGTGTGATCGATGCGGCGTCGCCAAAGTCTTCGTATTACACGATCGAGCCCATGCCCTGGATGATCCCGGACGGACCGGATGCATACCTGAAGCTTATCGAGGACGTGGACCGGGAGAGGTTTGCGGTACACATGGATTTCGTGAACATGATCCATTCCCCCAGGCGTTTCCTGTGTGCGGAGAGCTTCATAGAGGAGTGCTTCGCCAAGCTGGCGCCGTACATCAAGAGCACCCATATCAAGGACAGCAGGATGGATCTTTCCGGCTATACGACGCACATTGACGAATGTCCGCCCGGAAAAGGTGACCTGGATTATCCGGCGGTCCTGAAGATCCTGGACCGGTATCTGCCGAAGGACGGGGCGATCCTTCTGGAGCATATGTCTACCTTTGAAGAATACGATGAGGCTTTCCGGTTTGTGAAAGAGGCGGCGAAGACTGCCAAAGTGGAGGTATAACATGAACGAGGATTCGATTAAGATTGCAAGAGAATACATGGATTCGCTTCTGGTGGAGAGCCGGATCATCGGCGCGGAACGTCCGTCGCTGAAAACGGAATTCTGCGGATATGGATTTGATACGCCGATCATGACCGCGGCGCTGAGCCATATCGATCTGGCAGGCATGGCAGAGGGCGCGAAAAGAGCCGGTGCGCCGGTCAGTATCGGCATGGGTGACAATGACGAGATGAAGCGGGTGCTGGACACCGGTGCGCACGTCATGAAGATCATCAAGCCTTATAAGGACAAGGACGAGATCCTGAAACGGATCGATTTTGCCAGAGATCACGGCGCCATGGCCGTGGGCATGGATGTGGAGCACTCGGTCAATGTGGACGACGCGGAAGATTCAGTGGTAGTGGGAAAAGAGATGAAGCTTCCCACGCTGGAGGAACTGCGCGAATATGTGGAGTATGCGAAGATCCCGTTTTTCATCAAAGGCGCCCTGAGCGTGAAGGATGCGGTGAGTGCAAGAGACCTTGGATGTAAGGGAATTATCCTGAGCCATCACCACGGCCTGATGCGCTGTGCCGTTCCGCCGGTGATGCTCCTTCCGGAGATCCGGGATGAGCTCGGCGAGGATCTGATCCTGATCGTCGACGGCGGGATCGAAAGCGGGTACGATGCTTTCAAAGCACTTGCGCTCGGAGCGGATCTGGTCACGGTGGGAAAGAAGCTCATGGACCCGCTGAAGAACGAAGGCGCAGAGGGAGTCGAGGGCGTTCTTAAGAAAATGACGGGAGAACTTGCCGCCATGATGCTCCGGACATCTTCGAAAGATGTCAAGAGCATCGACCCGAGTGTGATCTGGCGGATGTAAGAAATTACTTTACGATATTTTTGACCCAGATGCCGCTTCGTACCATGATGGCGCCGATGACGCACTTGAGCATTTCAAGTGAGCGGACGATGGCCAGCATCCAGATGACATTGATCCCGGTGAACCGGCTCAGCACATAAGCGGTGGGCACGGCTACGATCCATGTGAAACAGCTGTCGAAAAGCACTGTGATCAGTGTGTTTCCGCCTGCCCGCAGAATGAAGTACGAGGCATGGGTGTAGGCGCAGAACGGCATCATGATGCCGGCGATCACGATGAACCAGGTGGCCATGGAACGGATGGCGGTCGTGGTGTTATAAAGAAGCGGGAACACGGGAGAGACCGCGATCATGAGCACGCCGAAGATCAGTCCGCAGAGCACGGTGAACCGACGCATGTCTTTGGCGCTCTTCTTGGCAGTGGTAAGATCGCCACTTCCCAGTATATGTCCCATTACGATGCCAACGGCTTCACCCATGGCAATAAAGGCAACGCCCATCAGGTTCCAGATCGTGGACTCGATATTCAGCGCGGCCACGGCGTCCAGGCTACGATAGGTGTAGCACTGGTTCATCGTGGTGGTGCCCAGTGCCCAGAAAGCTTCGTTTGCCATAAGCGGCAGGGCCTTCAGGAAGAAGCGGCGGGTGAGTTCCTTCGGGATCTTGAAGTGGGAGAAAGCGCCGCGGATGAAAGGGAAAATATCCGGGTGCTTTCCGGTATAGACCACGAGGATCGAAAGTTCCACAAAACGCGAAATAACGGTTGCGATCGCAGCGCCTGTCGCGCCCAGGGCCGGAAGCCCGAACAGTCCGTAGATCAGAAGCCCGTTTCCGATCAGATTGACGAAGATCGCGCAAAGGGATGCGACCATGGGTACTTTTGTACGGCCGAGATCTTTCAGCGTGCCGGCATAGGCCTGCGTCAGACCGATGGGGATCAGGCTGATGAGGATCACTTTCATGTAGCTGATACCGATCTGAAGGATCTCTGCCGCATCGGCCGGATCGCCCTCGCCCTGAAGGAAGAGCCGGATCAGAAACGGTGAGCAGAAAGCAAAGACAAGGATACAGATCGAAGAGATGATGGTATTGGCTACGATCTTGAAACGAAAGGAATAGCGCACGCCTTCGGTGTCGCCTTTTCCGTGGTATTGCGCGGTGAAGATGCCCACGCCTGCGGTGGCGCCGAAGATGACCAGGTAGAAAACGAAGATCAGCTGATTGGCGATCGCCACGCCGGAAAGCGCATTCGTACCCACTCTGCCGATCATGAGATTGTCGAGGAGGTTTACGAAATTCGAGATGGCGTTCTGCACCATCATGGGGACGGCGATCGTCAGCAGTCTCTTATAGAAAGCTTTGTTTTCTTTTGTCAGATTCAGTGTCATGTCTTTTTCCTTTCGAGAGTCTGATTATTCTAGCAGAAAGAAAAACGGCATACAACAGGAAACCGAGGATTTTAGACTAACAGGATACTTTTTTCCGGTGAACGCCTTCGAACAGGACACGGGATGGCTCCTTAAGGCAAGTGCTTTTGGCAAAGAAAAAGGGGCGGAGGAGAGATGTTAACCAAAGACTGATTTGAGGTTGACTAAAGGCCACGGGAATGGTATCTTTTCATGCAGGAGGCGCGGAAATGAGTACGAAAGACGAATTGCTTCAGTTATTTGAGACCAGAAAAGGGGAGTGGCTCTCGGGGGCAGAGATCGCGGAGAAACTTCAGATCTCCCGGACGGCGATCTGGAAAGCCGTGGAGACGCTGCGCGCTGAGGGGTATGCCATCGAAGCGGTGCGTTCCCGCGGGTACTGCCTGTCTCCGGATACGGATATCGTTTCGGCACAGGGTGTCGGGAAATATCTGAAAAAGGATCTGGATATCACGGTCGTGGAGGAAGTGGCGTCCACGAATACGATGCTGAAAGAACTTGCTTCCGAGGGTGCGAAGGAGGGCCGGGTCGTGATCGCCAACTCGCAGACGGCGGGAAAAGGCAGGATGGGACGGCAGTTCTTCTCTCCGAAGGATTCGGGAGTGTATATCAGCGTGCTTCTCCGGCCGAGGACCGTGGCGCCGGAAAAAGCTCTGAAGATCACGACCATGGCGGCCGTGGCGGCGAGCCGTGCGATCGAAGAGGTGGCGCCGGAAGAGGCGAAGATCAAGTGGGTCAACGATGTGTTCGTGAATGACCTGAAGGTGACGGGGATCCTGACAGAAGCGTCCATGAGTATGGAAAGCGGGCATCTTGAATATGCGGTGCTGGGTATCGGCTTTAACGTCTATCTTCCGGAGGGCGGTTTTCCGGAGGAACTGAAAACGATCGCCGGTGCGATCCTTCAAAAGAAAGAGCCGGATGCCAAGAACAGGATCGCTGCGTCGTTTCTGAATCACTTTTTCGAGATCTATGATGACCCGGATCATCTTCACTATGAGCAGTATTACAAGGAGAAGAGCCTCGTACTCGGAAAGAAAGTCGATGTGCTTTCCGGTACCGGAACGAGACGGGCAGAGGTCCTGGATATAACCGATGATTGTAATCTGGTGGTGCGGTACGAGGATGGAAGCGAGGGGATCCTTTCCTCCGGTGAAGTCCGTATCCGTCCGCTGAAAGAGGGGAAGAGCAAGTGAACATGAAAGAACAAAGAAGCGGAGAGGAGGGACAGAGTGTCGGAAGTACATCCCAGGCCCGTTCCGTAAGATCGAACAGGGAAAAGACATATCGTATCGCACTGATTGCCATGTTTACGGCACTGACAGCGATCGGTGCTTTTATCCGGATACCGCTTCCCGTGATCCCGTTTACCCTGCAGCTTTTCTTCACCACGATGGCGGGTCTTCTCCTGGGCGGAGAACTCGGCGCGCTGGCCGTGGGGATGTATATCGTTTTGGGACTTCTCGGCGTGCCGGTATTTACCGGAGGCGGAGGATTCTCCTATATCTTCCAGCCGAGTTTCGGATATATCCTCGGCTTTGCCGGCGGTTCCTGGGTGACGGGAAAACTTTCCTCCGGTACGCGGCCCGGTTTTTTCCGGGTCCTGGGAGCCTGTCTGGCGGGCCTTGCTGTCATATATGTCATGGGACTTGTCTATTGCTACCTGATCTATTCTCTTTACCTCAAAGAGCCGATGGCGATCGGGACGCTTCTTTTGAATGGCTTCATCATGACGCTTCCTGCCGATATCCTGAAAATGCTCCTGGCCGCAACCGTCGGACAAAGGCTGATCCCTGTGCTCCGAAAGTAGAATTCTGCTACGAAATTCTGCTATAATCGGATCATAGACTGTATGGGTATCCGGGGGTGTTTTTATGAGGCAGCGGTCTTTTCGTTTTTCCGTTTCTTTTCTGGCATTTTTATTGGCGCTGACATTAAATCTGGCTTTTCTTTCCGTTCCGGAAAAGAGAGTCCGTGCAGACGGGATCAACGCCACGGATATAAAACTGTATTTCCTGGAAGAAGAGTACCAGAGTGCGATCTCGCTTCCATCTGACCGCCCGGGGCAATTCCAGCTCAGTGTGGAGGGCGCATCCATCACGAGCTGCCGGGTCATAGAAGGAAATTCCTGCGATGTTACGGATGACGGGCTGATCACGATCCGGACGATCCCAACCATCGATCTGGGAAGCGGAAAGGTCACGGACCGGCCGATCCCGGGAAAATCCGTAGTTCAGTGTGTGGCAGAAGGCACTTCTTACGAAGTCAAAGTGGAAGTCATCAACTATGCCATTGAATATGCGGATTCGATAGTGAAAGAGTATGTTACCACGAATATCAGTGATGGCATGACCGATATGGAGATCCTCGATGCGATAGCGAGGTACCCGGCTTCTTTCGATTACGATTACCACTATTACGACTATGTCAGCATGATCATCTTCAAAGGCGGAGACTGTTGGGCAAGCACAAGCCTGATCATCAAGGAGTGCGAGCTTCTGGGCATTGATGCCTGGGCCAGAAACGGCAACCGTGATCCCGGAGCCGGATCCGGACACAGGAACGCCATGGTATTCATGAATGGTTCGTATTACGAGCTGGAAGCAGGCTATAGCGGATCTGCACCGAGACCGTACAACATAAGAGTGAGAAGTTCTCTTTTCAGCGTCCGCGCGCAGGAAGACGGACTGGTGGTCTACCAGTACGACGGGAAACCGGACAACATCGGCGCGCTTACGATCCCTTCCACGATCGGGGAAAAGAACGTCATCGGTATAGATGAATCCTTCATGCACAACGACACCCTGACCTCGGTCAAGCTTCCCAATACGCTGAAGTTTATCGGAGATTTTGCTTTTTCAGGCTGCCGGGAACTGAGCTCCGTTACGATCCCGGCTTCGGTTTCGGAGATCGGGCAAGGTGTTTTTGCCCAGGATCTTTCTGTTACGATCAAAGTGGCGTCGGGTAGTCCGTATTTCTGTGTGGTGGGAAATTCGCTTTATACAAAAGATAAGACGCGTCTTGTTTCCGCGCATAACTGCAGTTCCATTACGATCCCTTCTGCTACGGAAGAAATCAGCGGATATGCCTTCTATTACAACACGAATATTACTTCCATCGTTATTACCGAGAACGTCAAACGCCTCGGCGAAGGTGCTTTTGGAAATGCATCCAAACTCGGATCAGTGGTGATTAAGGGTTCCGGGCTGACGACGCTGGATGATTATGTTTTTTATGGTACTCCGGCGCTTGGAGAAGTGACGATCCCGGAAAGCGTGACGACGATCTCGATGCATGCTTTTGCCGGAGCGGGCACAATGAATGTCCATATGAAAGCGATGACTGCGCCGGAACTGCCGGATGATTTCGAGCTTCGGAGCACGGATAAAGTCGTCTTCTATGTGCAGAAAGGCGCAAAGGGATACGATTCCGGAAAGTGGAAAGAACTGGATGTCCGCTTCGAGGGAAGTGAACCGACTGTGTCACCAACACCGACAGCAACGCCGGCACCTGGTCAGCCGACACCGACTACTGCCCCGGGCAATCCCACTCCGACGGCCGCGCCTGGAAATCCGACGCCGACTACTGCACCCGGCCAGCCCACCGCGACGCCGAAGCCGGGCCAGCCGACTCCTACAGGTGTGCCGGGAAACCCAACGCCGACGACTGTGCCGGGTCAGCCTACACCTACGACAAAACCGGGTCAGCCGACCCCGACCCCGACAGTCCCTGTAAAAGATCCGACCTTCGAGGATTTCGTGGAGAGATTGTATGTCGTTGCTCTCGGCCGTGCTTCCGAGAAGGAAGGTAAGGACTTCTGGGTTTCGAAAGTAGAGAGCGGTGAATACAACGGCGCGGACTGCG
>Ga0310690_10001591_pt1 | contig 39838 bp, 55 predicted proteins | sample AusTroGonzalo_MG_2_FD_207661 | JGI IMG/M metagenome (GOLD analysis project Ga0310690, IMG submission 207661) | Bovine rumen microbial communities from tropical cattle in Woodstock, Queensland, Australia - Gonzalo_04 (v2) (version 2) | ecosystem: Host-associated > Mammals > Digestive system >... | reverse complement strand
ATGCAAGCCCGATATTTTTGAAAAGACCTACGAGCCCGTGGAGGTGCAAGAATGAAATGCGCTTTTTGCGGACGCGAAAATATCCCGCTGCTCTTTAGCAGCGTTACAAGCGACTTAAAAATTTATCAGTGCCCAAAATGCGGGCACAAAACAAACGAAAACGTGGACCAGGGGGACCAGTTATGAAAATTGTTGTACTGGGCACAACGTACGATTTTGAATACGTTAGCCACATGGCAGACGACCACGTGGGCGAAACCGATTTTAAGAAGAAAAAAATTACTATCTTAAACGACCCCACGCAGGACCTGGAAACCGTGATTAAACACGAATTATTGCACGCGTTTTTTTACGAGGCAGGACTGCTGGACTACGCCAAAGACGAGCTTTTAATGGACTTTTTGGCTGTGCAGCACGGGAAAATAAAAACCTTAGTGGAGTGTGCGAACCTATGAAAATGTTTTTGTACGGCGTAGGCAGTGTAATGAATATCCGCATCCCGCCGCTGCGTATCTGCCCGGTTTTCCTCTTTGCCCTGGGGCAGCTTTTTGGCTGGGTGGCTACGGTATATATCCTATGGACCTCCCTGTGTTTAATCGTTAAAGCAACAGGAGCATAGCTATGAGCATACACGAAACCAAAATAGGATTTGTTGTTATGGAGTGGGACAAAAAGCCCGCATCCTATCAAACGTATTTTAGGGTGGTAGTAAATAAAATGCAACGCGCTATAAACAGTTTTACTAAAAAACACCCGCGTGCCACGCCGCAAGACCTGGCACTGGTGGCAGCTTATACGCTGTTACCCAAAGGAACAGGACACACAAAGGAGGTCCAAAATGGACGAAGTAAAACAGGAAGAACAAAGTAAAGAACCGTGCACATGTAACTGTGCACCATGCGACTGCTGCGAAGCACCCGCTGCGACATTGCCGGACTGGCAAATTCGCTTTCGGCAAGAGTACGAGCAGCTAAAAATACGGCATTTTAAGTTACACAAAATGCTGGTAAAGCTGGAAGCAGGGACACTTGAATTTGAACCCAAATGCCCGGCTGAGTTACTTAAACACCAAGAGGAGGTAATGGCAGAATACTTACGCATCCTGGAAACACGCGCCGAATTTGAAAAAGTAAGTTTGCCGTTATTTTAACCGTGAAAAAAATTAAATAAAACACCCCGCCCTCCGGGGCGGGGTTCCTAAGGAAGTGATTATGAACAAGGGATATATCAAACTATGGCGCAGCGAGGCAGACATCCCCAAATTGTGGGAAAACGCGATGCTGTTTGCTACCTACCAAAAACTAAAAATGCTGGCAGACCGAACCGACGGCTGGGCTATTACGGCCCCGGTACGCAAGCTGGCCGCACAACTAAGCGTGTCTGTGGGCACGTTACGTAAGGCCACGGACGAATTGGCCGAAATTGGCCTTATACGCTGCGATACGGACGGGGACGGAGTAACACGTTACGAGCTGGTATTTGCCGATGCTGAGCCCGATTTAAGCCAGGTTTCCCACCAGCACCGCATACCCCGTGCCGCTAAAAAGACCGCTGCTGTGTCAAAAAATGACACACCGCTGTATCAAAATTTGACACAACCTGTGTCAAAAAATGACACAACACCTGTGTCAAAAAATGACACACCATTATATAGAGAACAAGAAAGTATAGATAACTATAAAACTACTACCCCCTTACTATTCCCCCAAGCCGAACAAGAAAACGACTTTATGGCCAACTTTGCTAAATTTTGGGCGGCTTACCCAAACAAAAAAAGCAAACAACGGGCTATCAAACGCTGGAAAAAAGGCAACTACAACCTGGCGGAAATTTTACCCGTACTGGAAAAACAAAAACAACTACGCGACTGGGTAAAGGCAAACGGCCAATTTGTACCACGGGCCGATGCGTACCTAAACCAGCACCGCTGGGAGGATGCTTTACCAACCGGGGAAGAAGCGTATATTTTGAATTTCAAAGAGCCAAAAACACACCGGGATGAGGCGGCAACTTACTGGCTGCTTAACATAAGCCCCGGGCTGTTACAAAACGACAACCAAAAAATAAACAGCGTTTTTGAGTATGACCGTATTTTCTTTGAGAAAATCATAGCCACGTGTGGAAACGACGTACACCAGGCGTTTAACGTCATGGTCCACGGGTGGAAAACGGGCTGTAACACTTTGCGCGCTATCAGCGAAAGAGCAGCAGCTTACTTAGACGAACTTAAAAACCAGGAGTATAAAAAATGACACAATACAAACGGGCTTTTGGACCCCAAGAAGCAAACAACCCGCCTGCGGCGTCGGCTCCCGCGCGCTGCCAGCAGTGCGGCAAATCCGGCGGCGTGTGCGCCAAAGGAGTGATACTTGAATACACCAGCCAGGGCGATAAAAAAACCGTGTGCTACAAAGCACAATGCGTGTTTTGCGGGGCTATCCAGTACTGGAACGGACGCGACAAAAACGGCGAGCCGCGCACGTTTCCGGCGTTTTATGTACTACACAGCCAAACCAACCGACCGCTAACCGCGTACCGCGAGTTTATGCTGCCGCCCGAACTTTACACATCCGGCAATAAAGCAGACGTTGGCCTCAAAGTGGACATCATCCGCTCCCTCTTGCGCTTGCAAGTGGAAAACCCAACCGAGTATATTTTTACGCTCAAAGAAGTGTTAGAGGGGATGCACAAATGAAACCGCGCCGGGTAAAATTTCCGTTTCCTGTTTGTTTCGTTTCCGGGTTTAACATCCGCCACGGCGTTGCGTTAAGTGCCCGCGCTGGCGTGTGGCTGGTGGACTGCGGCCGCGAGCGTTTGCACGTTTGGCAAGATGATATTTTTTTTAGCACTGCCGATGCGCAGCGCGCGATAAATTCTTTGCTAAACTAAAAAAAGATTTTGGGCCAAGATAGAAAAATGCTTAAAATATAAGGGTTATTTTTTCAAAAAAATACTTGACTTTATATAAAAAACTTTTATACAATGTCCGTTATCTGGGGCGCACCCCGCGTGCGCATGTTGTAAAAAATTTGCTTGCTTTAACGCTCTAACTGTTTGCGATTTCGCAAATGGGTGGAGCGTTTTTTTATGGCACAAAAACCAGTGGCCGACAATTTGCCGCAAGTGATTAGCGAAGTACAGCAAAGTGCGCTGGAACTTTTGGCTAATCCCGCGCCTAAGGCAAACCCGCAAATGTGCCTGTTTGAGGAACTGGCCGACTGGAACGAACACTACCAACGCAAACACCCCAAAAATAAAGCCGGGCTTACCGTGAACCAGGAAGTATTCGCACGGTTAGTAGCCGCCGGGCTTACCAAAACCGAAAGCTACCTGCAAGCATACCCAAATTGCAAAACCGAAAATTTAGCAACCGTCTATCCCAAAGCATCCCGTTTGGCAAAAGAGGATAAGGTTAGGGCAAGAATTGAGGCCGTGAAAAAGGACATTGCCGAGCGTGCCTTAATGCCTACGACGGAGTATTTCTCTCACTTGAACGACGAAATTAGAAAAGGGGGCAAGGAAAAGGGTGTAGCCCTTAAACTTGTGGCCCAAATTAAGGGACTTTTGCAAGCCGAGAAAGGACAGCCCGGCTCCGCCGAAGCCCCGTTTGTGATTTGCTATGAACAACGCGAGGTAGTGCAAAATGCCACCAAACCAAAAAATTAAAGTCCCCTCTGTCTATACCAAGCGTTACCCGCAAAACGAAGTGCACGAGGCACTGGCCACACACCGCTTTAACGTGCTGGTAACACACCGCCAAATGGGCAAAACTGTGCTGGCTATTAACGAGCTAATCGCACGCGCCGTAAAAAACCCGCTGCCCGGCGGACGGTATTTTTACATTGCCCCGCAGTTAAAGCAAGCTAAACTCATTGCCTGGGACTACCTAAAACATTACATTTCCCCGTTCCTTTACGTGCAAGCTGGCATGAGCGTTCGCCAGGCCGTAACCATAAACGAGAGCGAACTTAAAGTAACTTTCAAAACACCAAACGCGCCTTACATCCGCATCCTGGGAGCCGATAACCCCGACGCCCTGCGCGGCACGTATGCCGACGGCGTAGTGCTGGATGAGTACGGCGACATGAAGCCAAACGTATTTAACGAAATTGTGCGCCCGATGCTGCTTTCCCGCCACGGGTGGGTACTCTTTGCCGGAACACCTAAGGGGCAAAACCAATTCTACAACACTTTCCAATTAGCCAGTAAAAACTTCCACGAAAACCCACAGGGCGACTGGTGGTGCGGACTTTACCGCGCAGACAAAACCCACGTCATCCCCGAGGAGGAACTGGCCCAAATTAAAGCGGACACGCCTGTAAATATCTTTCGCCAGGAATACCTTTGCGACTTTACCGCCAGCGCAGACAACGTGCTTATTCCCATTGACCTGGTAGTAGAAGCACAAAAGCGCGTGTACGGTATGGATGCCATGAACGGAGCCCCGCGTGTGCTGGGAGTGGACCCGGCACGGTTCGGCGACGATAAAAGCATTATCTACCCGCGCCAGGGCTTACAGGCATTTGACCCGCTTGTGTTTGAAAAACTGGATAATATGGCCTTTGCCGCGCGCATTGCCGAGAAAATAGAGGACTTCCACCCCGATGCGGTTTTCATTGACGCCGGAAACGGAGCGGGCGTAATTGACCGCCTCCGGCAGCTGAACTACCACAACATTGTGGAGGTTCCTTTTGGCGGCAAGCCCATTAAGCAAGGACAGTACCTAAACAAACGCGCCGAGCTGTGGGGCGAACTGCGCGACTGGCTAAAAGCCGGAGGGGCTTTGCCCGCCGGGGACACGGAGCTGGTAACGGATTTAAGCACGCCCGTGTATGACTTTGACAACGCCAACCGCTTGCGGCTGGAAAGCAAAGAGCACATTAAGGAGCGTTTGGGACGTTCCCCGGACCGCGCCGACGCGCTGGCTTTGACGTTTGCCGCACCTGTGCGCCCGCAACTGGACCCGCGCACCGAGCGCAGCGCACGAAACGCCACTTACGAAATGGAGTATGAACTATGACACAAGTAGATATTTGCAATATGGCCCTGGCCCACTTAGGACAAGCCCCTATCAATGCCACCACCGACCAAAACGAAAGAGCCCGGCGGTGTGCGCTGTTTTACCCCGTGGCACTGGACAAACTTTTAAAATGCCACCCGTGGCGTTTTGCCGATACCACCGCCCAACTGGCCACAGTGGATGCTTCCCGCATCCCACCGCCGTATAAGTACGCCTATGCCCGCCCGGCTAACGCTTTGCAAATTAACAAAGTATTTAACGAAACGCCCGGGCAGTTTAAGTTTTTTGAAGCGTCCGACGCGACAGGCCGGATGCTGGTAACGTATGAGCCCGTTACTTACGTGAACTATACACGTAAAGTAACCGATACGAATTTGTTTGATGCGGCCTTTGTGGAGGCACTCTCGTGGGAGCTGGCACACCAGCTGGCCCCTACGTTGACCAAATCCAACGAAGATGTAACACGCACCCAACAACAAGCCCTCATTACCTTAGACCAGGCGCGCTATCAAAACCGCGCCGAGGGCAATAACGAGCTGGATATTAAAAGCTCGTATTTAAGCCAACTGTAAAAGGAGCTAGTATGCAAGAACCAACAAACACCCAAGCACAACCCGCAGCAGCCGCCGCAAACGCGGCCACTGACGCCTCCGCCGCCGCAGATACTATTTTAACGGGCGGCCAACAGGAACCCGCAGCCGGAGCCGCCGCCGGGGCCGACACCGCCGGGACCGACGCCGGAGCCGCCGCTACCCAAGCGGCCGCCGCAGGAACCATTTTGACGGGAGCCGCAGCGAAAGCGGGCGAAGCAGGACAAGCCGCCGATGAGGACGGCAAACAGCAGGACCCAAAAGGGCAAAAACAGCCCGGCCAACAGGCCGCTGATGAGCCCTTGCAGGGAATTGAGGGTATGCAATACGCAGACGGCGAACTGGACGAACTTTCGGCCATTGCCAAAGCGCATAACATCCCCGCGGCCGCAGCCACCGAAATTTTAAAGTGGCAGGCCAAATATGCCAGCGAAGCCGCCGCGCACATGGACGAGCAGCTTGCAGCCGAAATCAAGCAGCACGTACACGATGAAGCGGTTAAAAACGCCAAGCTGGTACACAAGGAATGGGGCAGCGACGCAAAAGTAGTAGCCGAAAATGAGGCAGCTGTTGCGTTGGCAATGCGCCATTTCGCAGATGACGACTTCAAAGCCCTTATGAACTCCACAGGGCTGGGAAGCCACCCCGCAGTAGTTAGAGTGATGCTAAAAGTCGGTAAGGCAATTAGCGACGATAAATTTATTGCGGGCCGACTAGGGGGCGGAAGTGAGCCACAAGACCTGGCGCACCGTATGTTTCCCAACGTCAATAAAATCAAATAACGAGGTTGAAAATGTCTAACTTGACACTTGTTGATTTAATGTCCCGCTTAGACCCCAAAGGCAATGTTGCCCCCGTGGCCGAAGTGTTGGCAAAAAACAACGCAATTATTAACGACCTTGTGTTCACGGAATGTAACGACAAAACCGGGCACAAGAGCGTTATTCGCACGGGCTTTCCTACCGTAGGTTGGCGCAAACTGAACTACGGCGTAGCCCAAAGCAAAAGCGAAACCCAACAGGTCCGTGATGATACCGGGATGTTGGAAGCCGTCAGCGCGGTGGACCGCGTAACGGCTGATATGTCCAAAGATAAAGCCGAGCTCTTTATGACCGAAGCGTCCGGCTTTTTGGAAAAGATGAGCCAGGAATGGGCAGACACCATTTTTTACGGTGATATTGGCTCCGCTCCGGCGAAATTTAACGGCTTAGCAATGCGTTACAGCAAAGTTTCCGGCACTGCCCCCGCCGTTAAAAACGTCATCAATGCGGGCTCTACCAGTGCCACTGGTAACACTTCCATTTGGCTCATCGGCCACGGCGACGGAAAAGTTTTCGGTATCTACCCCGAGGGCTCCAAAGCCGGGCTCTACAAAGATGAACCCGAATTGGACAAACGCTGGCCGGACGGCAACGGTGGAACCTATGAGGCGTATGTAACCCGCTTCAAACTCCACACGGGCATCTGCGTGCGCGACTGGCGTTATGTGGTGCGCATTGCCAACATCAAATCCGACAGCTTGAACGCTTCTTCCTTAATGGACTTAATGATTAAGGCCAAACGCTTGCTGCCGTCTTTGAACGCGTGCAAACCTGTGTTCTACGCCAACGGCGAAGTATTAACCGCGCTTGAACAAGGGCTCTACGGCAAAAGCAACGTACATCTTACGTTGGCTGATGCTCAAAGCGGCATCCAGGAATTGCGCATGACGGGTATTCCTGTGCGCCAATGCGATGCTATTTCCAGCAACGAAGCCAAATTGGTATAGGAGGGTTCTATATGATTTTTGACAAAGAACTGGAAATTTTAAACGAACAAGCCATTACTAGCTCCGCTGTAACCAGCGATGCTAAGTATTTGGGCAAAACCAAAGCTGCCCGGGCGTGCACCCTCGTAATTACGGGGCACGACTTGGCCGGAGGGACGGCTATTCAAATTGAGCTGATTACCTCCTCTACATCTGCCTTTTCCAGCTCTGCCACTATCGGCAGCTGGGCGGTAGATTTAACCGCAAGCCCTATGCTCCAGGTACAAATTCCTTACACCGTTAAGGAATATGTAAAGGTAAAGGCCACCCCCACGGGAACCTTTACCGCCGGGAAAATCTCGGCTGATATTGCATACGGCCCGGAACTGGCCGCTGTCTAAGGTAAAGACAAGGTAAAGGGGCGGCGACCCCGCCCCTTTAATAAAACTATGAACTATACACGCACCCAATACTCTTTTGCATCCGGCGAAATGACACCTGACTTGTTTGGCCGGGCGGACCTGGAAAAACACCCCACTAGCGTGGCCGTGGCACAAAACTTTTTACTCAAAGTGCAAGGCGGCCTCTATTCGCGCCCCGGTATGAAATTTTTATCTTTACGCAAACAACAAAACAAAACCGTGGCGTTTGCAAAATTTATCTTTTCCCCGACCGACTGCTGCGTGGTAGAATTTGGCGACGGATACATCCGCTTTTTAACTTCCGCCGGATATGTGCAAAAAAACAATGCGCCCTATGAAATTTTAAGCCCTTTTACACCCGCCGATTTTAAATATATTTCCTACGACCAAAGCGGCGATATTATCTATTTGGCCATTAGAGGCAAACACCCCAAAACTTTAACGCGCTACGGCACAACCGACTGGCGGCTGGAGGACTACGAGCCCGAGAACGGACCCTTTGACACCGACAACGGCGACCTGGCCGCGCTTACGCAAGTAGGGTCTGCCTGGCTTTTAACACAACTGACGGGCTACCAATTTACAAACCAGGACGTAGGCAGCAAATTTAAACTTGAGAAAGAATTTGACGCGCAAAGTTTTTCTTTCACGCAAAGCAACTCCACCACCGCCGCCGAACTTTTAACCAAAGTGTTTTTGTGCTGCGGGACCTGGCAGCTGGATACCACCGGGACCTGGACAGGAACACTCAAAGTGCAGTACAGTGAGGACGGGACTACCTGGCGCGACTACCGCAGCTATTCTGCCACCAACACCGCAAATGTTAATTCGTCCGGCGAGATTTCCGGGCGCATCCGTTACTTGCGCATTGACGCAACCACCTGGACCAGCGGAACCGTGTATATTCAATTCCGCGTGAACAGTTTTACGTACAACCTCTACGGGCAAGTCCTGTCCGTAAATAACGCCCGCGAGGCATACGTTACGCTTAGCAACATTGACAGCATTGCCGCCAGCCAAATAGCCGGGACGGTTTCCTATACCTCCTACACGATGCCGACAATGACGTCAAACACTGCCCCGGAGGGCGAAGCGTTCTACGTGCAGCCGGGCTATACGGGCAAAGTAACCCAAGAGGACGGGACCACCGAAAGCACCGTATATAGTAACGCCTACAAAGCGTTTAACGGCAGCACCAGCGTAAATGCAGACGTGCCCGTGTACGTGTTTAAGCAGGGGCCCAAGCTGGGGTATAAGTTTAATTCCCATAAAAATTTATCGGGCATTTCCGTTTCCGTAGCCGCACCCGAGGAGGACCTCGTTATGACGGCCTGGGTGTTTAGCGAAACGTCCGGCTGGCGCGAAGCCGGGACTACCAACATTGCAGGCGGAAGCGCAGCCACAAAAACCGTGTCTTTCGGCGCGGTTATTTGTGATGCTATTGCCGTTGACTTCCGCGCACCCGATAGCGCGAGCCAGGAAATTGGCTACCGTTCGGTGGAAGTTATTAGCATAGACCCGGTTAGCATTACCAGCGTGTCCTATTCCGCCAGCATTGCCGCTAAGTTTTACGCCCCCTCCTGGGGACCCCGCCAGGGTTGGCCAAACGCTGTGGGATTTTTCCAGGGACGCCTGGGCTGGTACAAAGGGTATAAGGCAGAGCTAAGCAAAATTGATGACTTTAACAATTTTGAAGTATCCCTCAAAGTGCAGGATGACGACGCTATCCAAAGCATTGTAAAGGCCAGCGGCATGTGCGATATACGCTACGCGCTTTCCGTGCGCCGCCTTATCTTGCTGACCGACGGCGGCGAGTACATAAATACCAGCGACGTAATAACGCCCTCCTCGTCCGGCATCATCCAGCAGAGCAACTACGGCACGGAGTATGTGCGGCCTTTAGTTATCGGTTCGCGCGTGCTGTTTGTGCAGCTTATGGGCGGACGGCTGTTAGATTTGCAGTACGACTACGCCAGCGACAACTGGCAGGCAGATGACTTATGCGCCCTGGCCCCACACTTATTTGCCGGAAAGAAAATTGTACAGCTGGATTACCAAACCAGCCCGCAGGGCATTGTGTGGGTACTGTTAAATGACGGAACCGTTTTAACGCTTTCTTATTCCAGGCAACACGAAGTGCTGGCCTGGACACGCCAGCAAACCGACGGGGCCGTAGAGGCCCTTTGCGTGCTACCCGGCGAAAATGAGAACGAAGTATTTTTTGCCGTGAACCGCGGCGGCGTGCGCACCGTTGAAATACTGGCCAGCCAGCTGCCTAACACCGTGCGCAAAGATGCGGTATGCGTGGACAGTGCCGTTGTGCAAACGTCCACCACCGCGCAGACCACCGTTAGCGGGCTAACCCACCTAAACGGCAAAACAGTAAATATCTTAGCGGACGGCAATGTATGCGCGCAGCAAACCGTTTCCAACGGACAAATTACCCTGGACACTGCCGCAAAAAAGGTTATCGTGGGGCTGCCCGTGGAATATAACTTGACCACGCTTCCGCTTGTGATACCTACGCAAGCAGGCGACTTTACCGGGCGGTTAAAGCCCGAAACGTGTATTATCACGCTGACCAACTCCGCCGCAGGAACTGCCGGGCAGCTGGGCCAACAAGCGGACCCGCTCATTTACGGAGCCGATGACGCCTTATTTACCGGGACCGTGCGCGTAAATCTTAGTGCCGTGAGCGAAGAAACGCCCCAGCTGGTACTAAGCGGAACGGAACCTTTGCCGTTTAATGTTACAAAAATTACAACTGTGTATAGATAGAGGGAACTATGATAGTAAGCGACGCCACAAAAAATAAATTCAAAGAAATTAAAGAAGAAGCGGTTAAATTCCACCCGCGCTGGAAAGAGATATGCTCATATTTCTTGCCAACTAGCGGCAGCTTTAACGACGAACAACCCGACAAATTGCCGGAAATTGAATACCTAAAGCAAATTGACTGCGACCCTAACGCCTACGTGATGCGCCTTGCCGCCGGGCTGATGAGCGGGATGACCAACTCCAGCCGGGAGTGGTTCGCATTAGGAACGGACAAAGGCGTGTGGGGCGAAACACCCGAAGAAGCCGCTTACCTTAAAAAACGCAAAGAGCGCATAGAAACCCGCTTACACAAGGGCGGCGTATATTTAACGCTGCTTAAAATGTACATGGAGCTGGCCACCGTTGGCACTTACGTGTACCTGGTGGAAAAAGATGCAGAAAACGGCATACGCACTATCCCGCTGACCATTGGCGAGGCATACCTGGGCGTTGGACCAAAAGGGAAAATTGATACGTTCGGGCGCACGTTCTATATGAGCCCGCGCGAAATACTGGCCGAATTTGGCGACGCGACCCCGGACCTGGTGCGCGAACGCGCCTTAAACGGAAAAGGAAACGGCGAACGCCTGGCCGTGTACCAACTTATTGAACCGAATAACACGCGCATATATGGACACCTGGACGCCTCCGGCAAGGCGTACCGCAGCGTGTACTGGATGAGCAACCACCCGCACTATTTGCGCGTGAGTGGGTACAACCATTTCCCGGTTATTGCACCGCGCTGGGATATTAAACATTTCAATTCTATATGGGGAACGGGCCCCGGATTTGTGGCACTGGGAACTGTGAAATCCCTACAAAAAATGGCAGCCGACAAATGCCTGGGCGCGGAACTTTCTATTAAGCCCCCGGTGCAAGCCGATGCGTCTATGCTTTCCCGCGATGTGAACTTAAAACCGGGCGGCATTACTTACCGCTCATCCTTGAACACCTCCAAATTGGAGCCCGTATTTACGCAACCTATCAATATCAGCGCGATTGACCAGCTGATTATGGAGCAAAAGGATATTTTGAGCCGCCAATTTTTCACGGATGTAGTGCTGGCTTTGCTTGCCAACCCCAAGAGCGACCGCACCGCCACCGAAGTGGCCGAAATTTCCACCGAACGCCTCAGCATTATGGGGCCTGTTATGGAGCGGCTTGTTACCGAAAACCACAAGCCCCTTATTGAGCTGGTGGATGCGTACAACGAAGAACAGGGCTTTTACGATGACCTGGAAGTGCCGGAAACTTTACAAGGCCAGGAAATCAAAATTACTTTTAACAGCATTTTCCACGAGGCGCAAAAGGCCAGTGGGACACGCTCCATTGAGCTGCTTATGGCCTCGTTTGCAAACTTTAGCCAATTAAAGCCGGAAATTTTGGACCTGCTAAACGCGGACAAAATCGGCCGCTTAATGGCTGAAAAGTTAAGCGTGAGCGAAGTGCTGGAGGAAGATGAAACCATTGCGTCTATCCGCCAAAACCGTGCCCAAGCGCAAGATGAAGCCCACCAGGCCGCCCAGGCACAAACCCAGGCGCAACTGGCCAAAACAATGGCTGAGGCCGGAGCCAAGCAGTCCAGTATGGATATGCGCGGCGGCTACGGCTTTTAGGAGGAAACTATGGATAAAAAATTTAAATGGCTACTAAAGCAAGCCCTCAAAGTACGTGAAGCGCGTATTTTTCTGTATTACGTGATAATCAGCTGCCAAACATTTAACCACGGCTATGTGCCTGGCGAACCGCACGCTACGGCTTTTCACGCCGGACAGCGCAGTATTGGGCTGATGCTGTTTGATGCGATTATAGAAATTGACCCGGTGCTCTTTACAAAAATGCGCGCCGAATACTACGAGTTTATTACACCCGCAAAAAAGGAGGATAAATAAATATGGCACTTCCCGCATCTGCTATTTTTGGGGCCGCGTCGTCCGCCGCCGGGATGATTTTTAACAGCATAGGCGCGTACATGCAAGGAAAGGCGCAAGCCGCGTATTACAACGCCGCCGCCGGAACTTATGACACGAACGCCTACATTAACGACTTAAACACAGCCCGCCAGGCCGCCTATGTGAACGACGCCGCCGCCAGCCAAGTGCACAACTTGCGTCAGCAACGCCAGCAAACAGCCGGGACCGCTAAGGCCGCTATGGCCGCGCAAGGTATGGACACGGGTAGCGGTTCGGCGCAAGCCGTGCTTTCTTCCACGGATAGAGCGTACCAGGAGGACGAGGAACTGCTACGCAAAGAAGCCGAGGAGCGCGCCTTTGAAATTACCAAAGCCGGGGCTATGGAAAGTGCTACGTTGCGCAGCCAGGCCAAAATGGCACGCATCAGCGCGCAACAGGCCAAAGCACAGGCAAAATGGAATATCTTTAGCACCGTTTTAACGGGTGCATCCGCTGTGGGCGGAAATATCTTTAGAGGATTAGAACAATAAATTAAAGGAGGAAATTATGGGCTGGAAAATTGGAGGTTGGGTTGGAAAAACCTGGAATAAAGCAACAAATTGGGTGGAAAACCACACCAACGAAATTTTAGGAGTGGCCACGCTGGGCGCATCCGTGCCTTTTACCACAATGCGCGATGACATACGCGAACAGCGCGACCTAGCCAAACAGGCCGCCGCCGAACAAGCGCGTTACAACGCCGAAATGGAAGCGTTGGCCAAAGCGCAGGGCGTTGCCGCAACCGCAGATAATGCCGGGGAAATAGGAACCTTTGCCGACCCGCGCCGCCGCCGCGGCTATTTGGGTACGCTAAAAGGCCAAAAAGACGGCACAAACACCCTGCTGGCTGCCGCTGCTACCTACGGAACCAAAAAAACATTTGGAGCATAACCTATGCCGATACAAGTGCCCGAGTATAGAAACCGCGTAACGAAAGGGGTTGTCCGTGTAGGGGAAGAAAAGGCCGCGCTCCCGCACGCACAAAACTTTGAGAATGGCGCACGCTCCATGATGCAGCTGGGCCACGCTGTCAGCCAAGAGGGCGACCGCTGGGCCCGTGCCCTGGCACACCGCGAAGAACGCGAAAGTGCCAAACACGCCGCCGACATCCTGCTGGCCTTTGACAAAGAAAACAGCGAGCTGCTAAACGGAACGGTGGACGAGAAAGGAAACACCATTACGCCCGGCTTACTGGCCAGCCAACTGGAAAACGCCAAAGGGACTGCCCAAACTTACCTTACCAAAGGCAATGAGTTAATGGGCAAATACCTGGGTATGGCCAAAACAAAAAGCGAGCAGGCGTACCTGGAGCGCGCCCTGGGCCGCAGCTACCAAAACAGCTACGACCGTATGATTAGCCACGAGCTAGACCAAACCCGCAGCGCGGCCGCTAAGTCCACCAAAGCGTACTTTGATACCGCCAAAGGAATGGCCGGTGCTATTACCAAGCCGCAGGATATGCGCGAGCATTTAGATGACTTGTACCAAATGAGCGACAAAGAGGGACGCTCCAACGGGCTGGATGAAGAAGCGTTGAAATCGGCCCGCTACGGCGTAGCCAACGAAAACGTGTCCGCCAGTGTGGAGGGAGCCGTATTAAACGGGAACCTGGCCGCCGCCCGCAAGGTATTAGACGGAGCCAAAAACGACTTGCTGCCTGCCGACTACAACAAATTAAACGCTTTTATTATTAAGGCCCAAAAGACCAAAGAAAAAGCCGACGACAGCGAAAACGTAAGTACGCTTTACAACCGCGCCCTTACAATGGCCGAAAAAGACCCCGACGAATTACAAAACGAAATTGTAAAACTTTTGCAAAACCCAGCCAGCGCGCAGGCCGACTATTCCAAACAAATAGGCCCGGTTTCGGCTAAGCATTTAATTGAGTACGCCAAATGGGTGCAAACCAATTTGCTAGACAGCACCGACACCCGCGCGGGCCGTAACAAAGCCCTGGCCTGGCAAGAGCACGAGGCACAATTTACCGCGTTTAAACTGGACACGAAGAAAAATAAAATCGGCAACAAAGAAATGAACAACCCGCAAACCGTGCTCCACGCTATCGGCTCTTTGCAGGGCGCGATAAACAACCACGCCTTTGACAGCAAGGGTATCACGCAAGCGCAAAAGGACCTTTCCCACCTACGCGCCGCCCTGGGAAATATGGATATTAAAGCCAACAACACCGTGCTGGGCGAAGTGGTAAAGCAAACCAATTTACTAGCCGGAGCACGTGAACAGTGGACCCCCAAACAGCCCTATCACGCCGTTGTGGGCGTGCCCGGCGTCATGCAGCCCACCCAATACAACAACACCGAATATGAAACCGAACGCGTGGGCGGTATTTTGACGCCGGAAGAAAAGGGCGTTATTGTGGAAACTGCCGTCAATGCCTTGCAAACGCAAAATGTTAATCTGCTGGCCGTTGACGGACGCACCAAAAGCCAAGCAGCCAGCGTTGTGCAGCAAGTGGCCCGCGACTACGTGCGCAATAAATTTGCCATAAACCAAGAGGACGTTACGGATGTGCAGGTAGGGAACAACACTTTTAAATCCTACGGGATTAAACCGAACCCGAACCTGGGCGCATCCATTGCCTCCAACCTGGACGGCTACCGCTACGAAGAACAAAACGGCGTAGCGTATTTAATTAAACGTGATAAAAACGGTAACGAATTACACAAACAATTATTATGATAAACGAACAACAAACGCAAACCCCGCAGCCCCAAGTTTCCGCACCAGCCCCGCAACAGGAGCCGATGCAAAAACGGCTTACGCCTTTGCAAGAACAACAGCAAGCCGCGTTGAACCCACGCCGTAGCGTGTTTTTGGCTGATGAGCGTATGGTAGTGAATACCTCCTTAAACCGCGCCCAGGACGTGCGCTTTGCCATTGATACCGAGCTTTACAAAAAGGCAAAGGATAATTATTTTGCGTACTACCGCCTGGACGAGAGCGTGCCGGACACTACCGCGCGTTTGTGGAAAGTGCCCTTTAGAGCCGTTGGAAACGCGGGCGTGTCTATGTGGCAAGCAGCTGAGCGCACCGTGGCCGGAAGCGTTGGATTTGCTGGCGACTGGATGAGCCGCAACCGCCAAATTGAAAAAGCGCGCATTGCACGCTACGAAGCGTTGCGCGACTTGACAGCCGGAGGCGAACCGCTGACCGTGGAAGCCGCCAACCGCCAGGCACAACAAAAAACCGAAATTGAGCAAAGATACCAGGCGCAGATGCAACAAATTGAAGCCGATTACGAGTACAACCGCCAACTGGGCCGCAACGCGCTGCTGATTATGCGCGAGAACCACCAACATTTTAGAGAGCAGGCCGGGCTTGAAAAAAACGAGAACGACGGATTTATTTATGACCTTTTTAATGCGGGCGGTAGTTTAGCGGCCGCTATCGGTTTAACCGTACTTACCGGGTCCCCCGCCGCCGCAGCTATTGCGTTTGGCTCCACCGCCGGACAACAGGATTATGAAGAAGCCCTTAAAAACGGAGTAAGCCCCAACCGCGCCTTGCTGGCCGGAGTGGCCGGAGGCGTGTACGAGGGAGGCATTGAGCTGCTGGGTATGGAAATGCTGTTTAAGAGCTTGACCCGCGCGGGCGTGCTGGGCCGCATTGCCGCTGCCGCCCTTAGCGAGGGGACCGAAGAAGCCGCCCAACAAACTGCCGAAGAAATCATCATGCAAAACTACGGCGGACGTTCGCGGGAAATGGGCGAAACCTTAAAAGGCATTGGCTACTCTTTTGTGCTGGGTGCATTAACTGCTGCCCCCGTGGCCGTGTTAGTGAACCGCGCCAGCAACGAGCTACAAGAAAAAGGCATACCGAAAGAACAGGCCGATAAAATGGCCGTGAAAATGGCGCAAGCCGTGGCTACGCCCGAAAACAAGCAAGCCGTGCACGATATTTTATCTAACGCTACCAGCCCGTTAAACTACCGGGAGGGCGACATAATCAAAGGCGCACAGGATTTTAAGCAAGCCATTGACAAAGCCCGCAACCCCGACCCCGAAACCCGCCGCGCCATGTACAACGTGGCCGACAAAATGGAAGAAAAAGCACGACAGCAAGGTTATAGCGATACCGAAGCCCAACTGTTAGGCACGGTTGCTCAGTCGCGCTTTGTTACCTTGCATAATACAGCCGGGTTAAAAGCTAACGAATTTGAGGAAACCGAAGTAGAATTTGCCCAGGCGGAGCCGGAACCAGCACCGCAGGACGACGCAGCGTATGAACAGCAACGCCAGGAATACCTAGCCCGCAAAGAGGCCGAGAATGACGCGGCCAACGCGGAAATGGACCGCCGATTAGCCGAGCTTGGCGATGAAGATTTGTTTTTCCAGGAACCCGTTTATAAAGACGGCAAGGCCGACACCAACGCCCCCGCGTTTAAGCAGTGGTTCGGCAACAGCAAAGTAGTGGACGACCAGGGCGCGCCACTGGTGGTGTATCACAATACAGACGCTAGATTTTCCAAATTTGATAAATCCAAAATTGGAACAAAGACCGACCACGGTATGCACGGGCGCGGGTTTTATTTTTCCAGCGAAAAAGACCAAACCTATATGTACGGCAACCGCCAAATGCCCGTGTACCTAACTATCAAAAATCCGTTACGGTTGGGTAAAAACGGCCAATTTGAGGACATCCACGACTACGGAAATGCAAAAAAAGGCATCCCCCCAATAAACAGCCGCGCCGATTATGAAAAGTACAAGGACCAATTACCGAGCATTGAAGAAATTACCGAAATGGCAAAACAAGACGGGTACGACGGCATTATTGTAAAACCTCTCAGCGGCGCAAAAGATGAGTATATAGCGTTTGAACCTACGCAAATTAAAAGTGTGAACAACCGGGGCACGTTTGACCCGAACAACGCGAACATTTACTACCAGGAAAACAATTTACAAGCCAAAAATGTTAGCCACAATGAGTTGTTGCAAGAAAATTTATTTGACATGCAAATGAATTTATTTGACGGTCAGCAAGGGCTTTTTGAAAGCCAAGCTACCGTAGAAGAAAACAACGGGACCAGCGAAGAAGATATGGAGCTTAAAGAAGCCGCAGACGGCTTGTTTAGCGAAGAAGAAATAAAAGAAACGCTGCCGCCGTTTAAGCCGACCGTCAAGCCCGAGCGTATAGAGGACTTCGGCGAAAAGATACACGGGGCCCGCAAAGATTTGTGGGGTAAATACGCCGAAGCAATGAACCAAGAGCTGCCGACTGATGCCAGCGAGATTACTTTATCAAAGTATTTCCCAGAACCGAACTACGAAGCCGCCCTGGAAAAAGGGGTCAATGTGGACCAGCTGGCTATTGTAAAAGCCATACACGACAGCATCCCCGCCAAGCCGCAACGCTACGGTGTGGAAAAGTGGGTGGCTGGCTTAAAAGCCGCCCGCGAAAGCGCAAACCGCATTTTAAACGACCCCCAGTGGGCTGTTTCGTACCTTAACATTTCGCGAAGAATAACAAACGAACGATACAGCCGTGGCGTGAGTGCCGGGGATAGAGCCCTGTTTTATCAAGCCCTGGGCTATCCTGCCTTTACAAAAGCAAAATCGTTTAGAATGGCATACAGCCAGTGGAATATGTACAACGGACAACGCTTTGAAAAGCCGACCGTGGTATATGAATTAAAACGCGGCAATAGCACCGTGTACAGCAGCATCAACCCCGGGGCTATTGTAAAACGCGCCCGCGAGCTTTTAACCGAAAACGCCATAGCCGGAAAAGCTCCCACCAAATTGGACATCTACCAAAAACGCGCTACTGGCGAAATCATCATCGGTAAGAAAATTGCCAGCGGAAAATACATTGACTTAAAGGGCGGCTTTACGCGCGTAAAAGATGCAGTGGAATTTTTGGAACAAAACCAGCCGCACCTGGAAGCATTGCTAGAAGAAAAACGCAGAATACCGCCTACGCGGCGCGAAACCAACAACCCGCGCATCGGTAAAGAGTACCGACCCGGAAACACCGTAGTAACGCCCGAACGCTTTACGCAGGAATTTGGCTTCCGCGGCGTACAATTTGGCAACTGGGTAGAACAGGGACGGCGCGCCGCCGACCTAAACAACGCTTACGACGCACTGCTGGATATGGCCGATATTATTAAAGTGCCCGGCCGGGCTGTTTCGCTAAACGGAACGCTGGGCCTGGCGTTTGGGGCCCGCGGACATAAAGGCGCATCCGCCCATTACGAACGGGACCAGGTTGTTATAAACCTAACCAAAGAACACGGCGCAGGCAGTTTAGCGCACGAGTGGTGGCACGCCCTGGATAATTACTTTGGCCGCACACGCGGCGGGGCGTTTATGATTACCGATAACCCGCGCCGTTTTGACGGAGTACGCCCGGAAATGCGCGCCGCTTATGAACGGGTGGTAAAAGAAGCCCGCGCCGCTATCGGCGAGCGCAGCGCAGAAATGGATAAAACGCGCACAAAAGATTATTGGAGCACGCCCGTAGAAATGACCGCCCGCGCTTACGAAGCGTACATTATTTACAAAGGAAAACAGCAAGGATATTCTAACGATTACCTGGCAAACATTGTAGATATTTCCGGCTGGCTGGGTCCTAAAAATATGTACCCCTACCCGCTGGAAAAAGAAACGCCAGCCCTGGCTGCTGCGTTTGACAATTTCTTCAACACATTAAAAACGCAAGAGAGCGAGCACGGCTATACGCTTTATGAGGAGGATGAGGATATTTCTTTTAACTTCGGCGCAAACGTGCAAGAAAATACCCCGCAAGAGCAGCCCCAAGCAGAGCCCGCCTCTTACCGGGGCAAAGTTACGTTCTTACAAGATAGTAACCGTGCTATTATTTATGCGGCAAAGCAGGCCGATAAATCTACGGCGTTGCATGAGTTTTTCCATGTCTATGAGCATGACTTGTACCGCGCCGAAAAAGTATCTACCGAGCCGGAGTTTTTGCAAATGGTGCAGGACTTACGCGCTATTCATGCAAACAGCAGCGACTTTGTACACCAATATCTCAGCCGCACACGCCTGCTAAACGAACAAAGCAGAGCCATTATTTTGCAAAACATTGAACAACGCGGAGGCAATGAGTACATCCGGCAGTTAGCGTTTAATGATGAAATGGATGCCCAGGACACCACCGCACAATTTGTGCGCCGTGCATTTAGGGAAAATTTCTCTACGCTGGCCGAAAAGTATTTTATGAACGGGAAAGCCCCAAACGCAACTTACAAAAATTTGTTTGAGCGTTTTGCCGCCTGGCTACGCGAAATTTACGGAGCCCTTACTCATGTGGAACTTTCCCCGGAAGTACAGGAATTTTTTGACAAACTGCTGACCCGCGAAACCGCCAAGCTGGACAGCAAAGTGTTTAGCGGGAAAATTGCCAAGATAAAAGAACAAGTAGCCAACGTGAACCGCGGCAACGCCGTGGGCGACTTTACGCTGGAACAACTCCAGGCGTTTGTGGACCTGGCAGACAGCCGCGCCCCCCGCTTGCCGGATACGCACCTATTAAAAGAATTGCGCCGCTACGGGGCTGAGTACAATAACGCCGGGCGCATTGATGCTGAAAGTTTTAAGAACGCACGCATCTTTAACAAAAAAGGCGGCGTAGGGGACGACCCGGCCCGCTGGCTAATGGAGCACGGATATATGGCCAGCCAGGGCGACGGAACGCAACTTACTTACGAAGATGTGGACCGCCTAAACGAGCAGGCGTATGATATGATAGAGCGCGCTATGGACGGCGAAATTATCTACCCCGCCGGGACCGAGCAGCAAGTGGCCGAGTACGAAAATTACAAGGAACTTATGGATACATTCCGGGAAGTTTTCGGCACTGTGGCCGAAGCCAAAAAGACCGCCAAAGCCATTTTGACCTTGCGCGAAAAAGGATACCGGGTTGTGGAACGCAAGGACCTAAGCGCAATGTCTTTACGCCTGGCCGAACTGGACCGCCTGGCCGATAACTTGCAAAACAAATCCGCCACCGAACGCAAAAAAGAAAACGCGGAAGCGGCTATCAATGCCCGTGCCAAAAAAATAATTGACCGCGTGGTGGAGCAGCTGGAAAAACGCGAAATTGAGGGCAAAGACAAACTTATTAAAAAGTTAAAAGCCGCAGACACGTTTGTGGATAAACAAACCGCCTTAAATGAAGCGTTCCGTTTCCTGGAAGATGCTTACGCTAAAACCGCGGAGGGCCAACAGGAACAGCGCAAAATTGACGTGCCGCGCACCAACTGGGACGGCGTGCGCACGCAGATTTTAAAGGCCGCTACGGAAATTTTGGGCGACCAGCGCGAACGCGCCAAAAAGGCAGAAATGACCCTTGCGCGGTTATCTGTGCAGGATTTCTTAAACGAGGAACAGGCCAAGCAAAAAGAAGAAGCCACCCGCGTGCTGGAACAAATAAACAAAAAACTAAACAAAAAATTTGTGCAGCAAGTAGAGCATATCCTCAGCGGTATTAGCCACCTGGGCCGCAGCGACGTGCAAAACATTGTAGGGCGGCTTTCCAAAAACTTGCTAACCCGCACCGGGATGAATGACGCGGAGCTGGACGGATTTATTTTTGACCCGGCCCAACGCATCCAAATGGAAAACTACGAAAAGTTTATGACGGCAAAAATTAACGCCGTGCTGAGCCGCAAACCGTTTGAACGCTTAGCCAGCAACAACACCAAACGCGCCAAATTTACGGTAGATGCAATGAACTTTTTAGCCAGCGCAAAAGACGACTGGAACTGTACTTTAAAGGATGCAAAAGACCGCTACGGCCAGGAAATGCAAGCATTTGCTGGCGAAACAAAAGACACTCCGCCGGACTTGTGGACCGTGCTTCGCAGACGTTTGTTAGAGCTGCGCACCGTAACACCCACCCGCCAGGGCATAGCTTTTAGCGAGTATATGAAGCAGTTAAACCAACGCGCAACCGACTTTAACGAGATGTACAACACCCTGCTGTCCGTTGTGCGCCAGGACCGCAACCTTAAACGTATGGAGGGCATCCGCAAAAAAGTACAAGAGGATAATATGCGCGTGCTGGCCGTGGACGCGCTGGAAAACCGCAAGGGCTTTGCCGGGTTGCAAACCTACCTCTTGCGCGGCGGCACGGACTTGCAGACGATGCTGTCTATGCTGTTTGGTAAAAACACCATGGACGAGTACGACCCGCAAACCAACGAAATGCGACCGCTAACGGTTGACTTCCGTGAGGAATTTGCACCCGAAACAAACCAAATAGAGGAGGCCAACTTTAAGGCACAGGCCACCCGCGACATTTTGGCCACTGTGGGCGATGCGTACGGGCTTAAAAACCAGTTTCAAATTTTAGACAAAATAGCGGAGCTGGAAAAGGACGAAATGGAAATAACCAACTACGGCTATGTACACGACCAAGCTGCCGGGGAGTTATTGCCCGTCATCTTTAAGAACAAAAAGCCCGTAACCACAAACAAGCCGATGAAGCAAAAAATAAACCGCTTGCAGATTATGACTTTTTGGATATGGGACCAAAACCACGACTTTGTGGAAACCCCCAACGGAACGGAAGATTACGGCTTGCACGGACGTTTGGAGCGCGCCTACGGACAAACCCAGCTTAATGCAATGTTTAGCAAACTAACCGACGAGGACCTCCAGGCCGCACGCAATATGCAGGCGTTGGCCGCTAAACATTACGACGCCGAAAGTGCTGTACATAAACGTATTTACGGCTTCTCTTTGCCGCAGGTTGATTTTTATTTCCCCAGCAAAACTGAACGCATCACGGACACGCTGGACTTAAAACAGGAATTTGTAACCAACTCTAAAGCACCTAGCTTTATTAAGCAGCGTGTACAAAGCCGTATGCCTGTGCAAAAAATTGTGAACCCCATTGACGTGCTCAGCCAACACTTGCGCCGCGCCGGGGAATTTATCTACAACGCTGAAAAATACGCCGAGAACCAGCGCATTTTTAAACACAAAGACGTGCAAGCGGCGTTTGTAAATAAATTTGGCGATGATAAACTTTACAACAAGTTTATGAACTTGCTTGCCATGCAGGCCCCGCAAGGCCAACAGGCAAAAGACGAATTTCACGCCGTGAGCAACAAACTGATGAACGGGTGGGTAAAGGCCGTAATGGGGCTTAAACTCATTACCGGGATTAAGCAATTTGCCAGCAGCGTATCGTTTGCCGAAAATATGCCCGCCGCCACCTGGACGAAATACTTTTGCGAGGGGTTGGCCAACCCGTTGGAAACGGCAGCGTATATGAAGAAGCTAAGCCCGTACATCCAAACCCGCTACGAGCAGGGCGGTATGAACGAGGCCGTGGCCCGCGCTATGGCGGACGACGAGATAAGCCCCATTAAACACAAATGGAACAGCTTGACTAACCTTGCGCTGCTAAATACGCGCCTGGGCGATAAGGCCAGCTTGATATACGGCGGATACCCGTATATGAAGTATTTAATTGAGGAAAAGAAAATGAAGCCGCAGGAAGCCGCGCGGCTGTTTGAAAAGCAGGCCACCCGCACCTTACAAAGTAGTTTAAGAGTGCACCTAAGCGAGGGGCAGGCGGCCGCTGATAACTTGCCCGCACGGTTGTTTTTGGTGTTTAAAAACCAACAGCTCCAATACTTGCGCAAAGTGGCCGAAGCCATAACCGCGTACCGCAACGGCGAAATGACCGCCTTGCAGGCCGGAAAAATTGTATTTCTCTACACCGTGCTAAACCCGGCGGTTTATACCGTGCTGGGTATGGGCTGGCTGGCTGATGATGACGACGACCGGGACGAGGACTTGAAACGCCTTTTAACAAGCCCGATTACGCAAACAGCTGGGGCCTATCCGTTTGGCGAGGGCGTGGCTGACTTTATGATAGACAACGCCGTCAGTTTATGGACGGAGGGCAAAATGACCGGGCCACGCCGCACGTCTTTGGCTGTGTTTGATGACATTTACAAAGACGCCGCACACCTGGTAAAGACCGTAAATGCAGACGACATTGAACTCAAAGAATTTTTAGGTTGTTTCTTTGATGCGGCCAAATATACGGGCTTGCCTACCCAAACCATTGCCAACACCGCAATGGGTGCTTATGACGTAACGCAGGGCGAATTTGTCCGCGGCGGCATGCGCCTGGCCGGATACACCAAACGCCGGGCCGAAAAAGTAACAGGCAGTGAAGATTAAAAAGGAGCAGAAAAATGACTATATCCAACACCACCACAAAAGTAACTTACACGGGCGACGGCTCCAACCGACGCTTTGATATTCCTTTCCCGTACACGGACGGTAGCGAACTAAGCATTATTGTTACTGACGAGGACGGAGCAGAAACCGCTGTCGTAGCCGCGTATGAGGTGGACAGTAGCAAAACCTTTTTAACCTACCCCACTACCGACAGCCAGCTGGACCCGCTGCCCAGCACGCATAAACTAACCATTGTGCGCAGCACCCCGCTAACCCAGGAAAATGACCTTATGCAACAGGCCACCCTGGACAAGGAAAGTTTAGAGGATAGTTTAGACAAACTAACGCGCATTACGCAAGAACTGGCCGAACAAAACTCCCGCGCACTTAAAACCAAAGTTTCCGGCACTACCACCACGCCGGATGAGTATGTGGAAACCATACAGCAGGCCGTAGCCACAGCTACCGAAAAAGCCACCACTGCCACCCTGGCCGCCAGCCAGGCATCCACAAACGCTGTTTCTGCCTACAACTCCGCCGGGACCGCTGCGACAAAAGCGTCCCTAGCTTCGGGCTACGCTTCTGCCGCATCGGACAGTGCCGCTAGTGCACTTATCTACAAAGAAGCAGCGGAAAGCTCCGCTACGTCCGCCGCCAATGCAAAGACCGCCGCAGAGGCCGCGCAGACCGCTGCCGAAAGTGCCAAAGCAACGGCGAAAGATTATAAAGACGCAGCGGCTTCATCCGCCACCGCCGCCGGGACCAGTGAAGCAACTGCGTTGTCTTACAAAAACGCGGCTGTGTCCGCCAGTGAAGCGGCTACCGCAGCTAAAGAAACTGCCGTAGAAGCGAAAGGCGATGCCCAAACCGCGGCCACATCCGCGCAAGCGGCTGCTGCGCAACTGGCCGACCACAACACCAGCAACACGGCGCACGCCGATATACGCTTGCTTATTGCCGGGAAACAGGACATACTGGAGGCCGGGGACAACATCCAAATAAACGGCAACGTGATTAGTGCCACGGGAGGCGGCGGAGGCGGTGGGTCCGCCAACTGGGGAAGCATCGGCGGGACACTTTCCAACCAAACTGACCTAAGCACCGAGCTAGGCAAATTACAGCCCAAGACGTTGGCAACACCCATTACTGTGGACGGAACGGAAAAGACGACCGTAGAGGCAGCCCTGGGAGCCATTAACACCCTGGCCGCCGGAAAAGCAGCCAGCAGCCACACGCACACCAAGAGCCAAATTACGGACTTTCCCACCGTGCCAACCAAACTAAGCGATTTAACCGATGACCTGGGCAGCAGCCCCACGCATACGCATAGCCAATACCTAGAGAGCGTAGACGACGCAAGCACCAGCGCAAAAGGCATTATACAAATTGCCAGCGCGGCGGAAGTGGCCGCCGGGACCAATACCTCAAAGGCCGTAGTGCCCTATGACCTGGCGCAAACGCTGGCCGGATACCAGGCCGCGCTACCCAGCGGGACCACCGGGCACTACCTAAAGAAAACTTCCAGCGGGGTAGAATGGGCGGCTGTGTCCGCCGGAGGGCTAACACGTTTTGTTGTGAGCTACTCGTGGTCCGTTACTGTAACAAGTAGTAACACCGGGTATTACCACACGAAAGGACGTTTAAACATTTCTGCTGCCGGAACGTACCTAAACATCCCGGACTTTAAAGCATACCGCGTTGTGTTGTGCGACAGCAACGAAAGTGTGTTTTGCTATTCCGCCGGAAGTTTTATAAGCATTTCCAGCATTAGCGGAAACTTTGCAGACGTGTACGTTTATGTGCCGTATGCCGAAATACAGGCAAATGAGCAGCTTTTCACGTCTAGCAGCGTAACCGTACAAATTAAAATTGATTTGTATTACTAAATTAAAAAGTAAGGAGTAAAACATGTACATAGGCAAAGTAAAAGTCAATAACCAGTGGCAACAACTGGACACGCTTATTCAAGCGCAAGTAAGTGGACAAAGCGCGTTTTCGTTTGACGCAGACACCACTTACCAACTACAAGACGAAAGCAAATACGGCATTCGCTTGTGTGAGGCGGCAAGTACGCCAGCCGACGAAAATGACGGCTTTGTAATTGGCGGCGGTATCTTAGGGCACTACAAACCCGCTACCGGGTACAACTTGTATGTGCGCCAAGTAGCCGACACCACCTGCCCGCCCCTGCTGCTTAAAATTTCCGCCTTTGAGGAGGACTAAACTATGTTAGACGCAAAGCACAACATTGTTTATTTGGGTAAAGCAAAACCGCTTACCAAAGAAACCGTAGAGGAGCTCGTCAAAGAAGCAACCTCCGCGCCTACGGCTATTACAAACCGCTCCTGTGTGCGTACAGGCAATTCCTATGCGCTGACATGGAACGACCCCGCAAACGATATTTCGCGCCCGGCGTGTGTGTGGGCTGGTACGCTTATTGTGCGTAAAGCCGGGGACTTCCCCACAGGGCCAACCGACGGGGACGTTGTCGTGGACAGCACCGTGCGCGACCAGTACGCCAGCACAGCCCTAGTAGATACGCCCGCCACCCCGGGGGATTACAAGTACAGAGCGTTCCCGTACAGTACGGGCGGAGCGTACAGCAATTCCGCTGACAACAACTTTGACCGCTGGGTTATCGGTTATAGAAAAACGCTTACTGAAAGCGCGCCCGATTACCGTATTACGTACCTGGGAACTATCGCCTCTTTCACACCCGGACACATGGATTTTGTGGAGGGCGAATTTAACTACGGCTCTTTTGTGAATACACAAATCTTTTCACAGGACTTTATCCGCCCGTGTATGCTTTACAACGCGGATGCCGAAAACAACCAAAACGGAACCGTGGCGTATTACTTAGACCCGAACAACCACGCCAAAAAGTACAACAGCGACGATGCCAGCGACGTAAGCAATACGTCTTTTCCGGGCAACGCCATGGTGCAAGTGCGCACGATTTACAGAAAGGTAGTCGTTGGCGACGGGTACGTGGATAGGTTTTATTCCAACGTGAAAGTGGATGATGATTATGAGTGCTGGAATACCAAGCAAGCCGACGGCACTTATGCCGATTACTGGTATGCGCCTATGTTTATGGCCTCTTTAATTGACGGCAAATTCCGCTCCCTGGCCGGGCAGTCCTTAAACAAGAGCAAAACGGCCGCAAAGGAACGGGAATACGCACAAGAAAATGGCGCGGGCTGGGACACTGAAACCTGGGCCGATGACCAATTCTTTGCCGAAATGACCGAGCTGCTCGTTGGAAGTACAAACGCGCAAGCCAAAGTAGGCGAGGGCGTTACGTCCGGCGGGGAAAGCTCGTTACTTTCCACAGGGACCACGCTTGATAAAGGTATGATGTTTGGCTCGTCCACCACTACTGTGGCCGTAAAAGCATTTTACCGCGAAAACCCCTGGGGTAGCCAATGGCGGCGTATGATAGGCGTTTTGCTAGTGGACGGCGTTTGGAAAGTAAAAATGACCAAATCCACCGCTGACGGCTCCACCGCCACCGATTACAACTTTACCGGGGACGGGTATATTACCCTAGACGTTAGCGCGCCTAGCGGTACATCCGGCAGCTACATTAAAGGTATTGCCCAAGCCGGGCAGTATGGCAGTTTCCCTACCGTGATGAGCGACGGGAGCGATAGCACGTATGAGTGCGACGCTTGCTGGTTTAACAACAGCGGAACCCGGGTTCCGCTACGTGGCGGGGGCGCGGCCAGTGGCCGTAGCTGCGGCCCTGCGTGCTTGTCTGCGGCCTACGACGCGGCGGGTGCGTACTGGGCCGTCTCGGCGGCTCTTTCTTACCACCAATAAGGAGGGGGACGGGGGGATAACCTCCCCCCTATGCCGCTTTTGGCAGTAGAGTAAATTTGAATTGCAAGGGAATAAAAGTATAAGCCGGGTTCCGCAACGTGGCGGGAACGCGAACAATGGCCGTAAATGCGGCCCTGCGTACTTGAATGCGAACAACGACGCAACGAATGCGAACTGGAACATCTCGGCGGCTAATTCTTGTTAGAGAAAGTTTTATCAATGTATTTTTATTTCCGCGCCCCTAGGCGAAAATTACCGCAAAGGAACGGGTTAGTAAGAAGTTTTGAACGTCCGTTAGGAAAACAAGAAAGATGAAAACATATAAACATTTGTTTGAGCAACTTGTTTCAACCGAAAACATATCACGCGCAATATGGCGTGCCTCACACGGCAAGCAAAAACGGCGTGATGTGAAATATGTGCTGGAAAACCGTATTTATTATGTACGGGCAATTCAATATATGCTACGCCGCCAAATGTGGCAGCCCCGGCTACATGACGCCGTAGAAATAAACGACGGCGTGCTGCTTAAAAAACGCGTCATTGTAAAGCCGGATTTTATCTACGAGCAGATTATGCACCACGCGCTTGTGCAGGTATTAAAGCCGCTGTTTGTGCGCTCTATGTACGCGCACAGCTGCGGCAGCGTGCCCAAGCGCGGCGGTGTGTATGGAAAGAAACACCTTAGCAAATGGATACATAGACACCCGGCGTATGCGAAGTATTGCGCCAAAGGCGATATACGGCATTTCTTTCAAAGCGTGTCTATGGAGCGCGTAAAAGAAAAACTAGCCAGCAAGATAAAAGATAAACGCTTTTTGTGGGTATTGTTTCAAGCCATTAGCAACTGCCACGCCCGTTTTAAAGGACAGCTTATTTATATGGGCTTGTGCATCGGCTATTATACGAGCCAGTGGCTTGCAAACTGGTTTTTGCAGGATATGGACTACTTTGTAAAACAACGCCTGTTTATCCGCTGTTATTACCGCTATGTGGATGACTTTGTTATGGTGGATAACAACAAGCGCAAATTGCACAACGCTATCCGCGCCGTGCGCGCCTGGCTAGTGCGTGTAGGACTGGAACTTAAAAACAACTGGCAAGTATTTAAATTGGCGTTTTTGCCTCCCAAAATAAACGGCGTGCGTTTGCTGCCATTTATCGGGCGGGCTATTGATTTTATGGGCTTTGTATTTTACCGCAACAAAACGGTTTTGCGGCGCAATATCTTTTACCGCGCTTGTAACAAGGCCCGCCGCGTGGCCAGTGCTACAACGCCAAACTGGTATATTTCCACCCAGCTGCTATGTTACCTGGGCTGGTTTAAACACAGCGACACATTCACTGCGCTAAAAGAGCGCGTTACAAATTTGGTAAATGTGGCGGAACTTAAAAAATTAGTTTCCGCGCACCAATTAAAACTAAATAAGGAGGCATCAGCTGTATGTTAAACATTGTGTACAACGAACACGAAAGTATGGACAGACCCGCCGAGGTGGATGAAACCTCATCGGCGCACGTAGTATATTTGCGCAAGGACATTACCGAAGTACCCGTCCCCGCAACGGATAACACACCCGCCACTGTGAAATACGTGTATAAGGAGGCCGTGCTAACTAAGGCCGATTATGCACTTTATGCTATGGCCAAACAAGTAGCTGCCGAGATGCTGGCCCAAGCACAAGGAGCGTAACATGCAGCCCGGCGTAGTCGTGGCCTTAGTGGCCCTGTGCATTAGCATTATTGTAAATCTTATTTCTATTGGCGTGTTTATTGGCCAAATGAAAGGATTTAAGGAAATGGTGGAGTTTCGGTTTAAACAACTTGAGGATAAACAGGACAAGTACAACCACCTACAAGAACGTCTAGCTGTGCTTGAGCGCGACAACAAAACGGCGTTTAAGCTAATAGACCAACTGGGGGCGCGTAATGGATAAAGAACTAAAAGACAAAATCCGCGAACGTACCAAACGCTTTGAGGGTCTTTCGTTAATGCCCTACAAATGCAGCGCAGGCGAGGACACTATCGGCTACGGTCATCTCATCAAAAACGGGATAACGCAAGCCGGGGCTGAGGTACTTTTAGAGGAAGATTTAAACGCCGCAGAGCGGGCCGCTAGAGGCAACTTTGCGTGGTTCGCAAAATTGAACGGACCGCGCCAGGCCGTGATTATAGATATGGTTTTTAATATCGGTATCACGCGCTTGTACGGCTTTAAAAAAATGCGCGCTGCCATTGAAGCTGGCGACTTTGAAACAGCAGCTAAGGAAATGCTGGATAGCAAGTACGCCCGCCAGGTGGCAAACCGCGCACGGCTTAATGCCGAAATTATGCGTAAAGGAGAATGGTAAAAATGAACTGGATAATTGAACACTACAAAGACGTGTTAGCTGTTATCGGGGCTGCTGTATCTTTGGCAACCCTCATCGTAGCATTGACGCCCACCCAAAAGGACGATGCTATCCTGGCAAAAGTTATTAAATTTTTGTCCGCGTTTGGGTTGTTAAACCCCGACAAGTCCTTTATCGGTAAATCTACCGACGCTGCCGCCAAAAAGGCAGAGGAAAAATAAATGTGGCTTGCCTTAGGTTTAGGTAGTGCGCTGTGCTTTCTTTTTGGGCTGACCGTTTGGTTAGCCCGAAAAGAGGGCAGCAAGGAAGCTCAATTACAGGCCGCCCTGGCCCAACAACGAAAAGACAAAGAGGAGCAAGACCGTGCTAAAAAGATTACCGATGCTGTTTATAGCTTGTCTGCTGATGATGCTAGGCGCAGGTTGCACGACCTGGCAAACAAGCAACGCTAACGCCTGCGTTGTGCCGTTTGACTACGGGGACCCGGGCGTAAATGACCAAAACGCCCGCGCGCTGCTTATTCATTACTGCCTATGTAAAAATGAGAGTGCCTGCCTATGATGTGCAAGCACTCCTATTTTGACCACGGACACAATGATTATGTTTGCAGTAAGTACGGCATGCCCACCAAAGTATGCTGTAAAACGTGCCGAGAGCCGGAGTACGAGCCCGACCCCGGCAAATGGTAAATAGGAATAATTACTAATAAGGTGTAATATGATTTGCAACCGTACAGAATACGACCGCTATTTTATGGAAAGTTTTTGCCGGGTACGCGCAACGCCGCTGCGCCTGGTGCATTGCAGCCGATGCCCGCACTACTGGGCAAGCAAATTTATTTATTTTATCAAAAGGAGTGTGTTATGGCTACGAAAGAAGAATTACAAAAGCAGTTAGATGAAACAAAAGAAGAACTAAAAGACGTGCACGGCCCGCAGTGCGAGGTCTTTTCCCGCGTAGTAGGTTATATGCGCCCGGTGCAGGCGTGGAATAAGGGCAAACAAGAGGAGTACGCGATGCGAAAACCTTTTGATATAGAGGGTAAAAAACGCCCCAATGGCTGCTGCTGAACTGGGGACGGAACAGGGGACAGTTAGACGGATAGACAACGGCCTCCCTCTCCGCCATTTGACGGTGGGCCTTTTTTAGAAGAAAGGGCCCGCCTTTTTGTTTGTTTATCGTCGTAAAATGTACCAAACATTACCAAACATTACAAACCAAAAACAAGGAAAAACCACCCGCGAACAGGGGACACGAACAGGGGACAATAGGGTAAAAAATGAACTGGGGACAGTAGGCCCGGAACTGGGGACACTATTTTTGCACCATTTTTGGCAACTTTGAAACAAATTTTTTCATCCGCGCCAAATGCGCCAAACGCTCCTGCGCATCCACTTTGCGCAGCATTTCTTTGTCTATGTAGTGGCGTTCGGTTGTCTTTACTTCCGCGTGTGATACGTACTTTGAAACATCCTCTTTGTCTGCCCCAACTTCCAGCATATAGGTTGTATGCGTTTTGCGTAGCGACTTATACGTGCCCGTTATAGCGTGCCCGTTCGGCTCTTTGCGGAGTATCATATTATTTACGCGTTTGAGGTTGTTATTCCAGGCGTGCGAAAAAGTATTGTCGGTTAGCGGCTTTCCTCTTTCATTCATCAATAAGTACGTTGTTGCGCCTAGCGAAAGAATATCTTTTACAGTTTCCGGCGTGAAATATACCGGGCGTTCTTTATCACGCTTTACCGTCCACGCGCGGATGCCGCGCTGCTTATCTTCATCATTGTGGGTTATCCAGGCAATGCCCGTTTTAGGGTCCAGCTTCTCTATCAAAAAATTGTACATTTCTTCCGGGCGCAAATTCCCCTCTAGCCCCATGCGGGTAGCAACGCGCATCTGCGGGCTGCTATACTTGTACAGCATAGCCAGCTCCCAGGGTGTAAGCACGCGCACCACCGGGGCACTGGTCTTTTTGGGAGTGTTGCGCACAGGGGTTAAATCAATGTACGGCAAGTAGCCCTCTACCATTCCCCAATCAAACGCGCGCAAGATGCAGCCCATATCTTTGTTGACGCCGTAGTTATCATCCCCCCTTTGTTGCGCCTCCTCTACGCGCGTGCGCCTGAAAGCGGCCACGTCATCAAAGCTGAGGTCCCGCACATAATGAGGATGTATCATTTTTTCAAAGTGTGCTAGAGCATAGCCATATTCTGCGATAGTGCGCGTGCGCCAAACAGGCCGCCCGGTTTTAGCGTCCCGCTCGTTACGCATTGATTTCAAAAAAGCACTGACGAAAAAAGCCCAGGTTTTAGAGCCGTCTATTTTGCGGTCCTTATTTTCTTTTATCAGCATTTCCACCCACAGCTTATAATCACGCTTGCGTTGGTCCTCGTTGCCGACAAAATACTTTTCATACACGCGCCCGTTGATTTGCTTGCGGTAGCGTTTCCCGTTTCTGCCCGGGCGTTTGTGCCCGGAAATTCTATTTACTTGAGGCATAGATTTTAAATTTTGCTTACGCGACTATGCGCATTTTTCCAGGCATTATTTCGCATCTCGGCAACCGCCTGGCCTTTCCTATCTATCTCTTGCACTTTTGACATAAATTGATTTTGCAAAGCAGCATCAGTAAAATGAGGATAAGCACCACTTGTTGTGAATTTATTATAGTTGTTAGAAATAAAGCGCATAGCGTTTAATTCCGTTTCTATATAATCAACGTACACGGGAACCGCAGCATACAACTCAGTTTTCGCTTGCCCGAACCCACGCGCCAATGCCTGCTTTAATTTTGCACAGTCGGCATCCGTATATTTTTTCGCACACTCCGTCAGGGCCGCCTCAGCACCGCCGTCTAGCATTTCATTCATAGTGCTGTTTATTTCTTTCTTATATTGTTTAATATCCGCATCTTGCCGACGTATGGCGGCATCTAGTTTTTCCTTTGAATACAAGAACGCCGTATTTTGTAACATAGGGTCCGGCACGTGTATTTTTTGAGCACGCACGAGCATTTCTTGCGCGGCTGTTTTAATAAGCCCATTCGCTACCGCGTTTATATCTTTTTCTATTTCAGCCGACGACGTATGAGTGTTGTAGTCCGCTGTCGCCTGGTCCACTTCCAACACGTTTTTTCTCAAATCTTTTTCCATTTGCGTTTGTGGCCCACTCGCTGCTGCCTGGTCTTTTAAATGAGCTTCGTATATTTTTTGACAAGTGGCCATAGCAGCAATAACACACAAAATAATAATAACTTTTTTCATATTAGCCCTCCTTTCCGGCGTCGTAAAGATAAGTGGTACGTTTCATTTTTTTAATTTCTTCTTCTAACAATTTCATTTTTGCGTTTAATAATTCTACCTGGACGGACAAAAGTTTTACGTCTTTGTGCAGGTCGTCGTCGGGCGTAACTTTGATATTATGCCCCACTACGTTATTGTTTCCTTTTACGTCGGTGGAATTGTCAAAAAAATAATTTACGGGCTTGCTTGTAGCTCGGGCAATTTTATTTACCGTTTCCATTTTCGGGTTGTTTTTTCCCGTGAACCATTGACTAACGGAAGCGGGTTTTAGACCCAGTTTTTTAGCAAGCGAAACTTGATTAAGGCCACTTTCCAGCATAGCTAATTTCAATTTTTTTACAAAATCCGTATCTTTTTTTCTCGTCATAAAAACACCTAATTTTAAAAAAACACTTGACAAATTTAATTAGAAACAGTATTATTTAATTACAAACTGATTTATTTAATTAAAATCAGTTTCCCTGGAAAAGGGTTTTGCTTGCAAAAAACGCTCTCAAAATTGCCGTAACAAATTTTGTCAAACAGTTAGAGCACTGTTTGCAAGCAAAAACCGTACAAACTTTACCAGAGGTGTGTACGGTTTTATTTTAGCATATATAACCCACAAAAGGGGATAGGGTGCAAAGATTTATAGGGGACTTATGAAACAAACATATAAGAAGCTGGATATTAAAATGTTTGACCGCAAGGAAATTATAAAGGACCTTGCCGGAAACACTTTTATTAAACGCCAGGGTGTTGCGCGGCTGTTCCAGTGTTCGCTGGAAACCTTAGCAACCACCTATAAAAAGAAAGGGCTTTGTCCGCTGGACCGCTACATTAAGGGATGCGTTATCTACTTGTTAGAGGACGTAGAGCAAATGTACAACCGCCGGGCGGCTTATTAAATAAATGGAGGAAGTGATTATGATAGAGGGAAATTACACAAACAAAACAGTATATGCGCACCGGGACGTTATTGTGTGCCGATTACACCAGGCCGGGTGGCCGCCGGATGTTGACGGGGATGAAATACCTGTGGAAATTATCAGCTCTGCCGAGTTGACCGGGTACTGGTATTATGTGGCCTGGGTCCCGCTGGCTACCGGGCACAAAGTGCTTATGTACTTACCCGGCTGGGTGCTGTTTGCCACTTACCAGGATGCCATAAAGAACGTGCTTGCCGATGAGGTGCGCCGCGCCATGTACCAACACGCCAAGTGCCACCACCACAAAAAGCCGACCGTTTGGCAACGTATTAAAAATTTGCTGGCGAACCGCACCAGCCGGACCGTGCTTAAATCACTTCCGGCACGGCCCGAAAGCACCCAAGGGCGGGGCTCATCCCTCCCCGCCCTCCCCACTTTGCGGAGGATGTTATGAGCGACTTTTGCCCGCACTGTAAGAAATTATTAAAACCCGGCTTAGAAACCCACCTGGGACTATGCCGTAAATGCCGAGAGGAGCAGACCGCCAAGGAGTTAAACAATGCCACAACAAAATGAACCTGCGCAATGGTGCGCACTGATAGATATGGACGGCGTGCTCTGCGAAAATTTATTGCGCCGAGAATTTGGCACGGACAAAGATTATGAGATTTTTGGCCGTAAATGCGGCAATGCTGTGCCGCGGATGCAAACTATTTCATTCGTACAACACCTTAAAAAAGAGCGTGTAGCCGTGTTCATCCTAACCGCCCGGAGCGAAAAACTGCGGGCTGTTACAAGCAAGTGGCTGGCTGAGCATGACGTGCCCTTTGACGAGCTGTTAATGCGCCCGCTGGGTAACCGCCAGGCAGACCACATGCTCAAAGAAGCGATGCTTACGGACTTACAACGCAGATATAAGTTAAACCAACCCGGCGGACTGGAAATAGTGCTTGCCGTGGATGACGACCCGAAAGTAGCGCAAATGTACCGGGACCGCGCACTAACCGTGTGCGAGCCAACGGATAACCAGGAGGCCGTTTTATGAGCCCTAGACCCGTAGAGCCAACCGTGCAAATTGACACGGCAACTATCGGCCCCACTTGCTGCGCGAACTTCACAAAGGGGAAAACGATTTGCGACCACTGTGTAGCAAACGGAATGTACAAAAACGCTATCTGCTTTGCCAAGCCGACCGTAGGCAAAGGAGCGGATTATGAAACGCAAAGAGAACAAACGGCCTCTTTCGCAGGAGGCAAAACGTGAGCGTGCCAGGGAATACTGGCGCAGGTGGAAACTAAAACACGCCAAACGCGACTTTACCAAATTTGGCTGGAATGTACACATTATACATCACACGCGGGGCTGGCAATGGATAGCCACCAAGCAAACAAACGGGGCAGTATTAGAAAACGGATATTTTACCACCCCGGGACTGGCAAGAGCTGATTTTTACAAGGCAACTGAGGAATGATGCAAAACAACAAGTACAACGTAGGGGACCTCGTTTATTTTGTGGGACTTGACAACCGCTGTCAGTGGGCTGTGTTTGGCACGACCATAGCAAACGTGCGCAAACAGGGCCGCCAGTGGGTCTATGATTTGAACACGTCCCCGGTTAGGGTCCGCCGCGATGAAAAAGGGATATACCGCGATTTTGCCTATGCCAAGATGCAGGCGGAACTAAACAACCAGTACAACAAGATTTCCCCGAAAGGGGCGGGCGCACCTCCTGTGAGAACTACAACTAAAAATGTGAAACCTTGCGCCCGGTAGATTTGAGGACATTATGTTAATTGAAACAGCAAATGAAATTATTAGAGCGGAACAACACGCCAAAGCAAAGCATCCGTTCTTTTGTGAAAACTTATATCACGCCGTGAGCTTAGCGACTGAGGAGCTGGGCGAAATGGCAAAAGCCGTCAATGACGGTAACTTAAAACAAGTAAAGGCCGAAGCATTGGACACCATGGCCGTATTAGTGCGCCTGGTGGAACTGGTGGACGGCTTACAGGAGGATAAATAAATGGAGTTTCATATTGGACAAAACAAAAAAACGTGTGTCGTTCCGGCAGGGTATTTTAACCGCCGCGCCCGCCGCTTAATTGCCCAGGGCAAAGGGTATAGAGTACCTGGCTATGCAGAGCGGCTAATGATGCTACAAAAAGAAGCACACTTGCGCAAAGCGAAAGCCCAAAATAAGGAGGCCGGGAAATGAGCGAGCAAAGCGTAACTATTACTTTTAAGCAAGGCAATTATGAGTGCGTTGTAATAGTGGCCGATAACAAAAACGAGGGCAAAGGAAGCGTCCGCTGGAAATTTAGCAACACGCCCGAAAATTACAAGGAGTTTTTGCTTAGCCATTTGGTCAGCTTCTTTTTGGACAAATTAAAGGAGGCAGAGAAATGAACTTGTTTTTTGCGTATGCGCTGGCCGTGTGCCCGGCGTTGCACACCATTATAGGAGTGCTTGCTTTATGCGGTGCAACTATCTGCATATTCTTAGGGCTTAACTACGTAACCGACCGTATAACTGAAAACGACGATTTCGTGCAATTTTTAGGGTATGCCTTTAAGGTAAGTATCGGCTGCACTCTTGTTCTTTGTTTTTTATGGGCATTAGTGCCGAGCCAAAAACGGCTAAACGCCATGATGTTAAACTATCACGCCGGATGCGTGGATGTGCGCGACGAATACGGCGTGCCACAGGGGGATAAATGATTACGACAGAACAACTGTATGAGTGGAAAACACAAGCCGAGCTTACAAAAATCCGCTCATTTGACGAAGCAAAAAAATATGCAAATAACACACGCCTTAGCGAGTACTTTTTATTCTTAGGCAATGCCGCGGATGCGCACACTGCTATCCTTTCCCGGCTGATTAAACAAAGCGAAACAGACGACAGAAACAACGGGAGGGCTGAACAATGAGCCGCAGGCCAGCCGGAACTTATAACTTTGAAAAGAAATACAACCCGGCCAAAGGGTGCGGCGTGTGCCAGCACGGCGAAATGGGAATTTGTGCCCTGGCACAAAAGGACATACCGATTAGCTGTATTTCACAAAACAAGGCCCCAAAGTGGTGTCCGCAGGAGTGTGAAAAATGACAGTAAAAATTGAAATGGATATGCCGGAGTATTGTATTGAATGTAGGTTTTTAACAGGAGGACTTAAAATGAATTATTGTGCGGCGGCAAAAGGACATAAGGAAGTGTCCGGCAGTTTAATAAGCCGCCAAAGGTGGTGCCCGTTAAAGGAGTGTAAATAGTATGACAATAACTGTACCAATGGAAATGATGACAGATTTGTCATCAGTAGTTTTGTTTGCCGCTGTCTTTTTCGTCATAGGTTTTATTGTGGGACATTTTATTTTTAGAGGAGTGTGAAGAATGAGAGCAAAACTTGAAATAGATATGCCGAAAATGTGCTGCGACTGCCCTTGCTTTGAAATACAAACATTTTACAGCGGTAAATATATGGCCTATATGGGCGTTCCCGTTTGTGGAAAGTGCCGGGCACTTCCCATAAAAACAATGGACGGACGCGTTATAGATTACCAGCAAGTTAGCACAAACGAAGAAATAGAAAGCAAAAGCCGGAGCAAATTTTGCCCGTTAAAGGAGTGCGAAAATGTATAAGGAATGTGAAAAAGTTATTACAGCAGAGGGAATGACAATAGAGTTAAATTGCGAAACAGCAGCAACCCGTCGCCACCGTACTAATTACTATTTTGACTGTAGCAAATGCGCCCGGCAAAGCATTGGCGATGACACGGGCACGCAGTGGGACTGCAATAATTACAGCGAGGTAGAAGCGTATAAAACCACCAGCGCGGGTTGTTCTAAAATCTATTGCGCAAACTACAAGCGTGCAAACACGATTACAATGGCGGGAATGTTGCACAATTTTTCCGCAAGAGGACCTGTGCCACCCACTGTGCAAGTACATACATACCGAAACGAGCGCGAGCTTAAAAAGCTGTTAAAGGATATTTCGCGCGGGAAAATATAGGAGGATAACAAATGACCTGCAAGTATATAGTTATAGCAGATTTGGACGGGACCATTGCCCTGTGCGACCATAGGCGGCACTTTGTGGAGGGCCCCAAAAAGGACTGGGATGCTTTCTTTAAGGCGTGCGTGGATGATACACCAAATGAACCTGTTATTACCACTCTGCAAGCACTAGACGAAGCGTGGCATCAAATAATCATAGTTTCGGGCCGGGCAGAGTATGTACGAGAACACACGAAAATTTGGTTAGGCAAGCACGGCATACCGTATGCGCGTTTATATATGCGTCCAAACGGAAACTACACCCCGGACGACGAGCTAAAATTCAAAATGTTGCAGGACATTAAAAAAGACCTGGGCTTTACGGATGAAAACATCCTTTGCTTTTTTGACGACCGCCAAAAGGTGGTGGATATGTGGCGCAAACACGGCTTTACTTGCTTTCAAGTAGCAGCCGGGAATTTTTAAGGAGGTTAAGAAATGAACATTAAATTACACGCGTGTAAATGCGGAAACACCCATATACAATTAGGTGTTATTAGCGACTTGCTAACCGACAGGTGTTCTTTTTACTGCTACAAATGCCTTGCGCGCGGGCCTTGGAGGAAAAGTGAAACCGCCGCCGCGAACGCGTGGAATAATTTGTTTCTTCCAAAACCTCTTAAAAAACTAATTGATTTTGACAGGATAGCAGAGGCATATCATCCGGGGCAGATAGAGGGTTTTATGCGCGAAAACAACTGGACCCGCGAATGTGCCTTGCTGTATCTGTGGTTTTATAACAACGTGGGTATCAATTGGAAAAAAGATGTTAAGGAAGATTGTGGCCGTGGCATGTACCGAAAATTTGCAGAAGCAATTTCTAAAAACCTTTTGGAGGTAGCGAAATGAACTTAAAAGAACGACTGCTTACTCTTTACGCGCTATCCCAGCAAGGCGTCGGCGGGGAACGTGAAAACGCCGAGAAAATTCTAAACCGCACGCTTAAATCCCACAATATAACATTGGAAGATTTTTTGAACGAGCAGGCGGAAAAACAGCTCTATTGGTTTCGCATTGAAAGCAAGCAAGAGGGCGACCTTTTGGCCCAAGTTATTGGAAAAATTACAAACGCTCGCGGTGCGGTTTCCGTGTCATACTTGCGCAGCCAAAAGAAATCAATAGGTTTTCATTTGACGCGCGGCGAAATAATAGCCGCAACAATGCTTTGGGAAATATATGCAAAAGCGTTTCGTGCCGAAAAACGGAAACTAAAACAAAAACACAACAAAGAAAATAAGTATTTGCTTTTATCTTTCATCTATAAACACAATATATTTTCTTCGCAGAAAAACCCCGAAAAAAAGTCATCCGACAACTTAGATTTTGGGCTTATTGCCAGCCAGGCAAATGATATGGATGACGTAAAAGTGCACCCGGAACTTCCCGGCAGATTATTGGATAGTACAAAATAAAACAACATAATTTCAAAGGAGGACAAAAAATGAAATATCGTAAAAAACCAGTAGTAATTGAAGCAGTACAATTAACAAATCCTATTAGCTTGGACCCCAAAGACCACCCCAAATGGTTCGTAGATGCTGTTATGAACAACACGATTACGGTTGTACGAGGCGCATTTACCGGGTCAGTGAAATTTGCCGAGATAAAAACCTTAGAGGGCGTTATGACGGCAGACGTAGGCGACTATATCATCCAGGGCGTTAAAGGGG
>Ga0310690_10001590_pt1 | contig 39840 bp, 62 predicted proteins | sample AusTroGonzalo_MG_2_FD_207661 | JGI IMG/M metagenome (GOLD analysis project Ga0310690, IMG submission 207661) | Bovine rumen microbial communities from tropical cattle in Woodstock, Queensland, Australia - Gonzalo_04 (v2) (version 2) | ecosystem: Host-associated > Mammals > Digestive system >... | reverse complement strand
TCCCATCCCATCTCGGCCTTCCACTTTTCGAGGAAGACATTGCGGGGCATCACCTCCTGCAGGATGGTGGTGACGGACGGGTAGAAGGTCGGCTCGCCGTGGTCGTTGAGCGAGTAGTAGTAGCGGACACCCTTGGTGTTCAACTGGTAGAGGCGGTACTGCGGGACGCGGAGGGCATTCTCATCGAAGAAGAAGGCCTGCATCTGCTCGGTGGTCACTTCGGGAGCGATCTCAAACGCTCCGAGATTGCTTTTTTCTTCCATATCGCGGATGATTGTTAAAGGTTTGCTACGAGGGTCACGATTTCCCGGGCCTTGTCGGCGATCGTCTGGGACTTGTCGGTGTAGTTCGGGGTGTCGGTGAGGCCGAACAGGAAGTCGGCACTGACACCGAGCATAGAGCAGAGGACGGGCACGGTGGCGACATCAATCTTCTTGCTCTTCCCGGTCTCCAGATTGAGAAAATTCATATAGGCGGCCTTGGGAGCGGAGTTGGGCCAGAGGGCCTGTGCCAGTTCCGCTTTCTGCTTCTTACCAAGAAGTCCTTTCTCCTTGGCGTAAGTGAGTGCTTCAGTGATTCGGATCATAATGTTTTCGGTTTCTGGGAGCAAAGGTAAGTAAAAAAATTGGTTTGTGCAAGAATTTTTTGACTTTTTGCACACAAAAACCAAAAAAGGAGGGTTTTTAGGCCCTCCAGTTGGTTTAGCCGCAGGCCGGGTCAGAACTCCCCCTGCACAAAGGAAGGTAAGTCCAACCCGATCCACTTCGGCTGATTCCCGCCGTATGTGGGGGCGATGGTGTACCACTTTCCCCACTCGGCCTTCCTCAGCCCGTTCCCGCTCTTCGTGGCGATTGTGTACTCCGTCTCGGCATAGGTCTCCGTGTCCCTCGGATAGATTGTGAGAGAAAGGTAGTTCGTGTCCAAGTAGCCCTGCACGAAGATCAGCCGGGTGTCGTTCTTGGCGAGGGACGGCATCTGGTATGTCTGCCCGTAGGCATCGCGGAATTCGATCTTCTGCACGAGGGCATCGTCCCATACAAGGGCGAAGCAGAAGTACGAACCTGTGAGAGAGTAGTTCGTCTCCTCGTCCGTGATCTCCAGTGTCTGGTTGATCTTGACCGCGGGCGATGTGGCGATGCTACCGGAGTTGGCGGACAGGATGCCACCGAATGTCTCCCCGAGGTATGTGCCGGACACATTGTAAGTGCCGGAGGGGATTTCGTGGTATGTTCCTGTCTCCACCACGAAGAACTTCTCCCCCTCGAATGTGCAGGAGATATGCTCCGGAAGGGCCTCGTTGATGAGCGAGAGGACATCCTCGGCCTCGGGCGACCGGGTGTACATAGAGTTGCCCTGCATCTCGTAGGAGAAGTAGCGGGGAAGGGATGGTGAGGTGGTGCTTGTCTCTTTGTTGCAGGAGACAAAGACTGCCGACCCGATGAGGGCCGCGAGAATTGCTTTTTTCATACTGTCTAGAAATTTGTCCATCACAAATATAACTAAATCACCGGAATCCACCAAAAAAAACTCCGGGAGATTTCACATCTGCCGGAGTTAGTCTCATACAAAGATACAAAAAAAAACGAAAAACCGTTCAAACGATAGCCAGAGGAGCGTCACACCCGTCATTTGGCAACACGATTAAAGCATATTTACGACACACAAATATAGTGGATTTCTCTGATAGTACAAAACAAAACTCCGGGGAGCGTCACGCCCGCCGGAGTTCAATCACCTAAAACTAATAGCCAAATGAAAACAAAATTACTAACCACATTCCGGAGAGGCTCACACCCGTCCTTTAGGGATAACGAAAATACTGCACTGCAAATATAAGTAAAAACCCCGGAAGGAACAAGGCCTTTCCGGGGGATTCGCAACCAATTGATATGGAAGTACAAAAGACACCGATGCAAAGGTAATAAATGTTTTCCGAAAAAGCAAGCCCCGGAAGGCTTCCGCCCGCCGGGGTCGCTACTATGAAGACTAGAACAAACAAAACTCCGCCCAAATATAGCACTTTTTTCACTTTTCTCTAGGAATTCTCGCAAATTTTGCTTTACTTTGCCCCCAGATCGGAGAGACAACCGAGAGCAAGTGGCTCGCACCCGCTTGCGACAAGAGATATAACTACGAGAGTAGTGTCCCCTGTTTGGTGAGTGCGAGACACCGGGCAGGGGACAATTTTTCACACTATGGTTGATTACAAAAAAATCTACGAGGAGGCCTACGGGATCAAGTGGGACAGGAAGAAATTCCAAGTCCACCACATAGATCACGACCGTAGCAACAATGATCTAACCAACTTAATCCTAGTCCCGCAGGAATTGCATCACAGGATGCACATCTTCGTTGATGATATCCAGATGAAGTTTCACGGTGAAGACACCCTATCAGAAGCGATGAGAAGGGTTATGAGGGACTACTGTTATGGTAACTTCTCAATGCTTGCCGATTCGATCAACAACATCTTGTTGGTGGCCGAGGAGTTCGAGAAGTGGGGATTTTATAAGTACAACAGTTACCTTGACGCATACGGAAACCCCGTTAACATCGAAGGCATATGGAAAGACAGATAAAGGGAATCTTCATCCCGATCGAAATTTGGGAGAACAAAGACCTGTCGTGGAACGAGAAAATCCTCCTTATGGAGATTGACTCCTTCACGAGCAAGAACCTCCCGTGCTTCTTCTCGAACGAGTACATCGCAGACCTCCTTGGGGTCAAGGAGAATACCGCTTCCATCCTCCTGTCCAGACTGGTGAAGAAAGGGTATGTCCGCCGGGTCGGATTCAATGGCCGTGAGCGGTATGTTGAGAGCCTCCTGCACTATGGTGTTTGCGGAGACCTGTTCAAAGCAGACTTTGACGAAAATCAAACCCAGACTTTGACGGATGTCAAACATAATAGTTCTAGTTTAATAGATACGAACAAGGAAGATAATACTAGAGAGGGGGAGGAGAAGAAGAAACCGAAGACGGTAGAAGAGAAGAGAGCGGCCTTCCGTGCCATCTGCGACAAGTATGTAGATAAGTACGGAAAGCAGATGGTTGATGAGTTCTTCCTGTACTGGTCTGAGGCGAACGGCAACAGGCTTCGGTGCGAGATCGCCAAGCAGAAGTCCGGAGCGTTCGAGATTTCCCGGAGGCTCGCAACTTGGGCCTCCAAGGAGTATAACCAACCGAGAAAGCCCGTCACGCCCCCGGCTCAGCCCCGGCAGGAGAAGCCGATCTGGGAGAGCCTCGGAATAACCAGAGAACAATACCTCAAAATGCAGGGAAAATGAAATACGAGCACACACTAGCGGAATACCCCATTCCCGACACCACCCAACTGGAGGCCCGGCTCTTGGTATCGTGCCTCTCCAACAGTGACTACCTCGGCGAGTTGATGCGTATCGTGAAGCCGGAGTTCTTCTCCTCCCGGGAGAACCGGAAGGTCTGGGACACCATCGTGGATATGTACAATAAGCGGGAGCAGATTGACATCACCACTGTCTTCCCCAAGGTGGACAGGAAGAACTTCTCAGAGAACATCATCGGGGCAGAGCCTGTCTTCGGGCAGGCGATTATGCAGGTCGGCCTCGCCCTCTTGGACACGCACATCAAGAAACAGGCCTATTTGACCGCCGTGGGCATCCTCCAAGGGATTGAGCAGGGCGAGACCGTTGAGGCCGTCACAGGCAAATTCAAGGGCTTTTCTGACGATGTTCTGGGCCAGTTGGAGGACAACTCCGCCAAGAACGCCTCCGACCTCGCCAACGAACTGGCCGATGACATCCAGAGCGGTCGCACGACCCGGATCGAAACGCCCTTCCCGTCCCTCAACTATATGCTCTACGGCGGACTGGGAGGAGGCAACCTCATCATCCTCGCGGCCCGGCCCTCCGTGGGCAAGACCACCATCGCCCTGCAGATGGCCCAGAAGGCGGCGAAGGACGGGAAGAAGGCGACAGTCTACTCCCTCGAAATGACGGCCAAGGAACTGGTTCAGCGGTTGATCGTTGGCACGGAACTGGTGAAGACCTATGACATCGTCTCCCGGCAGGTGAACTGGGAGAGTTACGAGAACGCGGTCGCGATGGCGGTCAGCCCGAACCTCCGGATCAACGACAAGGCCAAGTCCTTGGACGAAATCTGCACCAAGGTGATGCTTGATGCACAGACCGGGAAGACCGATGTGGCCTTCATTGACTACCTAGGCCTCATCCGGTACTACAACAGGCGGATGACGCAGGCCCAGATCATCGGCGAGATCACGGCCCGGCTGAAGACGATCGCCAAGGAATGCAACATCCCGGTGGTGCTCCTGTGCCAGTTGAACCGGGAGAGCGTCCGGGAGAACCGTCCCCCGCAACTGCAAGACCTGCGTGACAGTGGTAGCATCGAACAGGACGCGGATGTCGTGATTATGCTCGAACGCCCCCGGGACGATATGGGGACGGTGGAAGACGGCAAGATCAATGTGTGGGTGCGGAAGAACCGCAACGGCAAGTGCAACTTCGACACGCCCATCCTGCTCCTCGGGAACTCTTCCTACAGTCAGTTCCTTGAGAAGACGGAGGACTACCCGGAAAACAACTTCGACAATGAAGAAAAATTCTAGGCAACCGAAATATCCGTGCAAGAATGTCGTATCTAAGATATACGAGAACCAGTTCGGCGGAGAGTGGTGGGCGGAGTGGTCGTTCCACCCGACCCGGAAGTGGAGATTCGACTACGCCCGGCCCGATCTGAAGATAGCGATCGAAATTGACGGCGGTGTCTTCACAGGTGGCAGGCACAGTGGTGGCATCGGGCAGGTGAAGGACTGGGAGAAACTGAACGAGGCGGCGGTTATGGGATGGTGCGTCCTGCACACCACGCCGGACGAGACCTTCGCTCAGAGCCTCCGGGAATTGGTCTTACGGGCCACAAAAAGCAGGGAAAATGCAGAAAAGTAAAATTTTTCTTGCGTAATCCGAAAATTTGACTTATATTTGCTCCCAGAAACAAAGATGATATGGAAAAGCCCGAACTGATCAAAGCCCTCCACAACGAAATGGAGGCCTTCTTCGACCACAACACCTTCAAGGGTGACTACGATGGCCACATCTCCGCCAGAATGGACTGCGAGTTCGACCTGCCGGGAGGATGGGGAGCGAATGTCACCGTGGTGGCCAAGGGATACGAGCACACCGACAAGGGAGACCACGACACCCCTCCCTGCACCAGTGGCACTTACTGGATTGATTCCGAACTGGCCACCTTCTACGATCCGGACGGCAACAAGGCCTTTGAACTCCGCTACGACAAGGAACTCAACCTTAAAATCGAATACTGATATGGCAAATTTCACCGCCGAGTGGGACAGGATTCGGGAGAATCGCCCCACCATCACCATCCTCGAAAAGAGCGATAAGAAGATTGACCGCCTCGCGGCCCGCCTGCTGAACGGCTTCCCGGTCACCGGGAGAACGATGATCGAAGTCTTCAACATCTACTCCTACCGGGACGCGATCTTCGGCCTGTCCAAGAAGGGCTACAAGATCAGCCGGAAGGTCATCACCTCCGCGAACAAGGTGGAGCACTGCGTCTGGTGGCTCACCGAGTTCTCCGAGGACTTCGTCAAGACCCGCAACCCGGAAATGTTCCGATAGTTGCGATTTTCCTTGGAGAAGTCAGAAAAAATACATATATTTGTTCAACAAAAAGTCAACAACCAATGACAGTGCATCACACCCCCGAAGATTGGGAACTGCTCGGAAGACTTTACGATGCGGTTGCCACCCTCAAAGACAAACTCGAAGCCAAGGGCTTCGGTGTCATCGCCTCCCTCACCACGGGAATCTATCCCGCCTGCCTCACCTTCATCGTGAGCCGGAACTCTCTGGACATCTTCTCCTTCGTGTCCTTCGATGCGATTAAGGATGAAGACCGCGTCAAGCGTGAACTCTTCGCCAAGGGCGAGGAACTCATCACCACCGACTATGTCGCTATGGAGCGTGACATCCTCCTCAAGCGTCTGGCCGAACTGGAGAATCGTCCCACTGAAGGGCCTGCTCGCCGTGGATAAGATCGGATACTTCATCAACGCCTTCTTCGAGGTGGACAAGGTTGAACTCGGGAGCGAGAGTGCCCGGGAACTGCAAAAGTCGGGTAACCTGTTCACCTCGTTGGAGGCCGCGAAAAACCTGCAGAAGGTCATCTATGATACACTACACCGTAAAGACTAATAACTGCTACCTCCTAGCGGTCACCCTCATCAAGTACAGGATTCCTTTCGAGTTCAGACCCACCAAGATGTATCTGAAGCGGAAGTGGAAGAACCCGTACGGGGCGAGCGTCTTCGAGATAGACTTGGTCAAGGACGGTGAGATCAGCGACCCCGGCGTGGTGAACATCTCCATCGCCGACATCCTGCAGGACATCGCATCCAAGCCCCGGGGAGAGGGCTTCTCCTTGGACATCATCCACCAGTTCGAGTACTGATGCGTGTACGGAGGAAGACAATGGTTGGCCGGATCGGCGAGCAGGGAGAAATCCAGTGCTCGTGGAATCTCCTGCAGGACTTCTGCTCCTCCCACAAGGGGAAGCCCGTCATCCTGCGTCTGGAAATTCAGCCCGTAGAGCCTACGGAGAGGACTAGGAACTACTTCTTCGGCTACTGCGTCCCGGAGGCCCAGAACGCGTTTATGAGCGAGTACGGGGAGCATATGACCCGGGAGCAGACCTACGACAAGATTCGCCAACTCTGCCCGATCTTCCAGAAGCAGGAGAGGGTGGACGGCAAGTGGAGAACCACCTACGCCGAGTTCGAGGAACTGGATCAAGCGGAGGCCAACGATGCGATCGAATGGCTCTGCAGGTTTATGGCGGAGGAATTCTCCGCGATACTTGATATGCCTAGGAGATGAGGACGGAACTGGTGACAACCCGGGAGGACTACGACATCCTCCTAGCCCGTGGGATTGACTGCCTGTACGACAGTCGCTTCACACTGGAGATCGGCCTCCGGAAGGACATCCAGAAGGAGCGGTTCGGGAGCAACACGGTGGAGGACAACTCCAAGTTCTACGCCTACTGCCTGCACCACTTCCCGATGGTCTGCGAGAACTGCGGGAAGCCCATCCGGCAACCCTCGGCCACGAATGTGTCGCACATCCTCACCCGGGGGTCGCACCCGGAGATGGCCCACGACCCGAGGAACATCAACATCCTGTGCTTCGAGTGCCACAACCTCTGGGAGCACAAGCCCACGAGAGACAGGCTTCGGCTCTGGTTCGTGGAGAAAAACGAGAGAACGATCGAACAACTTAAAAGAGAATACAATGGAATTGACTGAATATCAGCGTAAGGCGATGACCACCTGCCTACCGGAGAGCGAGAATGTGGGCTATATGCTCCTCAATCTTGTCGGAGAGGTCGGAGAATTCTGCTCCAAGGTGGCCAAGCACATCCGGAAGGGCCAGATGACCTTCGGGGCTGAAGTGAACCCCAACGACCTCCAGATCACCGACAAACTGGAGAACTTCTACGAAGCGGACGCGGCCCTCGAAAAGGAGGCCGGGGACATCCTGTGGCAGTTGTCCGGCCTCTGCACCGTGATGGGGTGGAGTTTGGAGGATGTCGCCCGGCACAATCTGGAGAAACTCTCCGCCCGGAAGGAGAACGGCACGATCGCCGGGAACGGTGACGGCGTAACCAAGGAGGAGCGGGGATGAGACTGAAGAAGTGGAAGGTAGACCTCCTCGCGTGGTTTCTGGCCAAGTCCGGCCTCGGCTACCTGTTCGTCCTGCACGAGGAACTCGGCTCGGACGATCACAAAGGGTGCGTCCTCTGGACGGAGGATGACGATGCCCATCTCGGTGCGATCCTGCACTCGTCACTTGAAAATTGCCCGGATGTCCGGGGCATCATCTTCGGGGCGGTGCTGAAGTATCTGAAGCGGTACGAGGTGGACTGCAAGAACTTCCTAGAAGAACTCAAAAAGCCCTAGTTATGGACAAGACAACTGAAATCTACAGGTTCGGGAACTACATCACCAAGGTGTCCGGCAAGGAGGCTCTGAAGAAGTGGATCATTGACAACTGCTCCTACGACAACGCGGTCGGAGAAATCCCGCCCACCACTCCGTTCAGCGACTGCCTCCAGATCGCCCGGGAGAAGGGCTTCACCTTCAACACCACCGTTTCCGAGGCCATCACCGCCAAGGAGATCAACAGGCTCACCAACATCCTCGTATACGCCCGCTTCCCCGGTGTCGCACAGGACTTGATGAAGACCCGGCTGAAGGGGAAGAGCGTGGTTTGCTCCTGCCCCCACTGCCAAGCCGAAGGCTCTCTGCTCATCGTAGACCAGACCTACAGGTGCTTCAACTGCGGGACGATGGGGAATGTCGTTTCCTTCGTGATGGACACCCTGCAGATGGACTACGAAACCACACTGGACTATCTGGAATCAAAGTACATCAAATAACTAAATCTTATGGAATTCAAGCAAATCACAAGTTACACTGGTGGCAATGTCCGTGGCCAGTACGACATCAGCATCGGCGAGAAGAGCACCAACTTCCCGAACAGGTTCAAGAACCGCTACGAGGTCGGCAGGTACATCGGCTTCTTCGTCAATTCAAATCGGGAACTGTGCTTCAAGTTCTCCGACACCCCGGAGGAGGGCTACTTCACCGTGAGTACCGGAGGCGTGTACAACAACCGCATCTGCAAGACCCCCAACGCGTTCGCCCGGCTCGGTGTCCCGACCGGAAAATTCTCCGTCCGGAAGGAGGGTGACTACTTCATCGTGGAAGACTGCAAGATTCCGGACGAGGAATATCGCAAACTCTAATATAACTATATCATTATGGCTGAAAAACTCAATGGCAGGCTCAATCTGAGCAAAATCCCCAAGGAACTGATCCAAGAATCCAACAACGGGGAGAAATTCATCTATGTGGACATCGTCCCCAACAAGAACGGGGCTGACCAGTACGGCAACACCCATTCGATCTCCGTCTACGACAAGCAGACCCGGAAGCCCGTCTACCTCGGCAATCTGAAGCCGCAGGAGTTCGGCGGACAGGGCGGTCAGCAGGGCGGATCGAAGAAGGCCGGAGACCTTCCCTTCTGATGGAATTCGAGGAGACAATAACAAAAATCCTCGGCGACCACACTGAGGAGCAGGGCAGGGTCGCAAGCCTTGTCCTCTCCTATGTGGCCGAAAATCCGGACTGGAGAGTGAAAGAGCACATCCTGTACAAAGACAAGGTTCTCCGGGCGATGGACACCGCCATCACCAAGACCTTCGGAAACCCTCTGGAGCACTACCTGTGTAGATGCCGGAAGAGGGAACTAGTCGAAGTCCGGTATATGGTCTTCCTCCTGTTCCGGGAGGAGACATCGGCCTCCTACACCGAGATCGGGGACATCTTCAAGATGAACCACTCAACGGTCGTTTTCGGCGTGAAGACCGCGAAGGACTTGATCCAGTTGAGCCGCCCGTTCCGGGAGGACTACACAACCCTCAAAAATTGCTATCTATCCGTCTTATGAAAATCGCTACATACATCGCCTACGGGGTCTGGATCGTCTCCTGCCTCGTGCTCGCAATCCTCGGACTGGTCTCGTGGTGGGTCGGCCTCTCGTGGCTCTGGCTTCCCGCCGCGATCCTGTTCGTGATCGCCCTCGCCCTCAACGCCTCCGTGGACATCGGCAAATGGCTGAAAATCCGGCAGGTCAAGAAGACCCCGTCCACCTGCGACAACTGCCTGTTCGGCAAGACCTCCAAGTTCGATGCCGATGACAAGTGCCTCGGGGAGAAACTGGACGAAACCATCCACAGGCCCACGACCTGCAAGTACTACAGGAGGTAACTATGGATGCCCAGACCGAAAAGGAAATCCGAACCTTCGTTGACCTTGTCGTGGACGGCCTCGGGAAGGCCTACAGGGAGAAGATGAAGACCATCCCCGCACCGCCGGAGGGAAAGCACTATTCGCCCCGGATCAAGTCCGTCACGGTCGAATTCAACGACCTCAGCGTGGGGGTGTCGCTCTCCCTAGACCTCAGAGAGGTGGAGGACGGCCAGTAAGGCCCGTTTCCGGCCCACTGAGGGACTTTCTAGCCCCGGGTGGTACAATGTATCATCCGGGGATTTTTATGGCCTCTACGGGCCTCTCTGGAGAAAGCACAAAAAGAAACCGTGGCGTACCTCCCGGCAAGCCACGGCGAAAACAACTAATAACACTGATTGGAATGATAATCCGTCCCAGTTATGAGAGGGCGGGACGCTCCCCCGTGAGGATGAACCGGACGGCCTTCTCGGCCTTGGAGGCGGCGGAGACGATGAGGTGCTTGTCGCCACCGATCGAACTGGCCCAACCCTTGAGGTAGGAAACCGAGTTCTTGAAGGCCTTCCCGGTGTCAAGGCCGCACTTCTGGCACAGGAACGCGGAGACCATCTCGGCGACCAGTTCCTCCTTGGAGTAGACCTCCGAGCCGAACATCCGGCCCATCTCGCGGTCAAGCCGGGTCGGGTGGCCCGTGGAGTGCCCGGTCTCGTGGAAGATCGTGGAGTAGTACTCTTCGATGTCATCGTACTGCTCCATCTTCGGGCAGGTCACGGTGTCGTGCAGGAGGGAGTAGCAGGCCCGGTCGCTCTGCTCAATGATGAGTTTCACGGTCTCCCGGTCGTAGTAGGTCTTGATGATGGCCTCGGCCTCCTCAACAGGCTCAAGGTGGCTCGGGGCGAAGGTGGCCCGCTTGGAGGGGATGCCCTCGCAATCGTCAATGTGGAAGACATTGTAGTAGCGGAGAACCGGGATCATCTTCACCTCCTCCTCCATCTTCTCGTTTCCGTCCTCGTCCTTGGTCTTCTTGAAGTCCTTGGAGGGGATCAACTTGAAGAAGACAACCATCTGGGACTTCGCATCCTTCTTGATCTTCCCCTTCATCTCCTTCACCTGCTTGAAGGTGAGGTACTCTCCCTCCTTCCCGAGGAGCAACTGGTTCAGCAGGGAGTACGGACGGCCAGTGACATAGGAGACCGCTCCCTCCAGGCCGCCGTGCCACGGCTTCTGCCACGGGCATACGCCCTTCTCCAACTGTTCGAGGATGCGATCGGTCACGATCTGGTAGACATCGGTGGTGGGGTTTTCTCTCTTGTGTGCCATAGTGCTATGATGTTAAATTTGTTTTCTGGTGGCAAAGGTAAGTAAAAATTCTGATATATCCAAATAATTTTTGGTTTATTTGCAAAAATTACTGGTTGAGGATGGAACTGTAGGAGCAGGAGAACTGGGAAACGATGTCCCAACGGCGGAACGGGCAGTAGAAGATGATCTTCTGGATGGGGGTCTCCTCGTGCTCGTAGCAGGCCTGCACGAAGGTGAGGAATCCGGTGAGGGAATCGTAGGTGAAGTCAATCTTATTGTCCATCAGCCACTCGGCGATCCAGAGCCGGGAAGACTTGTTCCCCTTGATCACGATGTGCTCGAAAGTAGGTTTGTAAGCGTCCATTTCTCGGTAGAGTTATAAGGTCAAAAATTCCGGTTATTTCCTGTCACGGACGAACCATCCGAGTACGCAGGAGAAATCCACGCAGGACTGGTGGCCGAGGCCGACCAAGGTGGTGTTGAGATCGCAGGCCTGTGCATTGCTCTCACAAAGCCAGAAGTAGTAGGTGTCGTTCTCTTCAACGATGAACGATTCCACGCGTCCGTCAGAAAGTGTGATCTGCTTCATATCTAAAAATTCCTGTCAAAAATTACGGGAGGAGGTTACGCCACACGGCCAAGGTCGGGACGGAGAGGAGAAGGAAGCCAAAGTAGCCCCAGTGGATCATCAGCCCGAGGAGGGCGATCGTGGCGAGCGTCCGGAAGGGATGCTTGACGAAGAGGAAGCGGAATGCCTGTTTCATAGTCTGAAAATCTACAGGAGGGCGGTCTCTTGGAAATTGATCTGGACAACCGTGCCGTTGATCTCGTAGACGATCCAGAGTTCGTCCTCGGAGTAACCGTTCACGCAGGTCTGCTCGGCCTTGATCTCCCGGAGGAATTTGACGGCCTTTCTCTTGGAGGTGCAGACAAAACCGATGCCTGCCATCTGAAAATCGTGGTAGATAGTCTCCACAAAAACTGCTTTGTTCATATCTAAAAATTATTGCTAAAAATTCACAGTTTGATGGTCTTGATGTCCGTGGGCTTGTAGCCCTTCATCTTGAACAGGATATCAAGGGCGGTCAGCAGGTGATAGCCGTGGATATGCCCGTAGATGGAGATACGGCAAGTGTCGGTATCCTTGACGATCTTCTGAATGTCAGAGCGGCCCATATCCGAAATGCGGATACAATAGGATACGGGATTAAGTTCGTACCTGTGGGCGAAATAAATGTCGGTGCGTTCCATTTCGTGCTATTGTTTGTTTCCGAGGGCAAAGGTAAGTCAAATTTTTGGATTATGCAAGCATTTCCCAAATTATTTTTGGAAAAAGTGACAAAATGAACTTTTTTGTACGATTTATGCCAAAAAATTTGGAATTGTCGTTTTTTTGACTTACCTTTGCTCCCAGAAACAAAACAACTAACACTATGGCACACGAAATCACCCTCAGCACCTTTGTCTATCCCGGTTGCATCATCGTCTGCAACGGCAGTGCAAAATTCCGCAACGGCTACCTCCCGGAGATCGCCCGTATATATAAGGATCGTTCCATTGACTGGATGCGGAAGCGGGTCAGCGAGACCGTCCGCGAGCAGGTCTACGAGATCGCTCGTACGCCCTACCTCCCGACCACGGCAAGCCAGTCCGAGAACTTTTTCGAGGTGTAATTAAATATAGGAGAATCAGACAATGAAACGCACCAACAACCAACTCTACCACTTTATCCTGTCTTTCCCGGAGGTCGTGCTCCGCGAGTGGTACAACACCTGTATTATCGATCCCTACGGCGATCACGCCTACCAGACTATCCGGGAGAACACCTACGAGCAGGAAGCCGAGATCAAGGACACGCTGACACTGGAAACGATGATCAAGGCCGCGACCAACCCGGCAACCAACTTCGCCCACGATCAACTGTGGATGGCCGTCACAGGGGGAGAAAAGCCCTATATCATCTCGTTCAACCACTTCGAGGAGTTCCTGTCCAAGATGGACGATCAAGAGCACTTCCTGCAGTTCGTGCAGGACAATCCCGAACTTCTGGACGATCTCGTTGAGATCGCCGAGCGATAGCCCCGGAGAAATCTAAAAATTCACCCACAATCTAAAAATTGCGGGTGGGTTTTCGCGTTCAAAAATCCACGGGAGAAATCTAAAAATTCACTGTCAAAAATTCACGCCCGGCAGGTCTAAAAATTCACGGGCTACCGATCGAATCCCCGGCCCTCCTCCCTCCGGCCCTCCGGGCCTGTCCTGTCCTCCGCCGTCCCGATCTAGCCGGGCCGATCGAAGCCCGCCGGGCCTGTCCTCCGGGCCTGTCAAGATCGAACCAGATCGAACCAGATCGAACCAGATCAAGCCCGCCTGGAGAAGCCCGGCCCGGGAGGAATCCGGCGACAAAGTAACGGAAAAAAAACAACAGGCACAACAGGAAAAGCCCTTGCACGATACGAAATATAAACCGATCGCGATATATAAACCAAACGACAAAAACAAGCCCGGCCCGGGAAAAATCCCGAAAAACCTACAAATTTTTTCTTTTATATATAGGTATGCAAAAAAAATCACAAAAAAAGTTAAAAAAAATTTGGTAGTTAGATTTTTTGTTGTACCTTTGCACCAGAGTTCTTTTTAATACTGTTTGATCGTCCCCGCCGGATAAACTGCAATCACCCTGTATACAGTAACTGCAACCGCCCTAGGCATTTTGACGAACCGAGGTACAGAAAAACCGGGAATCCCTGCAGGGAGATCAAACAAGATCAAAAGACAGTAACAAACAACTAAAAAACACAAGCAATGAAAAAGCACTTTTTTTCAGTCCTTTGGGAGACTAAGACGGCCACCGGAGGCCGCCGGGAATATACCCGCGAATTCGACACCGAGGCCGAGGCCGTCCGTTTTGCCCGGGAGAAAAGAAACAACCCTAAAACGGCCCATATTGAAATATCGGAACAGGAAACCGAGGATACACCGGAAACCCTGTATATTCATATTATCCGTATGTATGTTAAATTCTAGATCAACAAACGACTAAATAACACACATTATGAAACACAACACCACCACCACCGCCCGCGTGATCCTTGACACTGACAAAAACCAGCCGTCCGGGCTTCATTTCACGCTGAATCACACCGGGAAAATGCAAGGTATTCACAGTTTAAGCACATCTTGCAAAGGTAACGAGCAATGCCGGAAAAACGCCCAAATCCCCGGATCAATTTGCAGTCATTGCTTTTCCTTTGCGATGATGAAAAGATATTCCAATCTTGACAACTGTATGGAGAAAAACGGCGAAATCCTCCGGGCCGGAATCCTCCCCGCCGATCAAATCCCCACGACTACAGGCGTAATTTTCCGCTTCGAATCCTTTGGAGATTTGGCCAACTGGATACAGGCCGCGAATTATATCCAGATCGCCGCCCACAACCCGCAAACCCGATTCGCCCTGTATACGAAAAACCCGCGACACATCGCCGAAGCGATCCGGAGAGGATACGAGAAGCCCGCAAACCTTGTTATCGTCTTTTCCTCCCTTTTCCTCAATGCACAGGCAAAAGCCCCGTATCCGTTCATTGATAAGGTTTTCACCGTCTACGAATCCGAGGAGAAAGCCCCGCAGGGCATCAATTGCGGCGCGCGCAGTTGTTTCACCTGTCAAAGGTGCTACAGGGCAAGCAAGCCCGGCGAAGTGGAGCAGATAGCGGAACTTTTGAAGTAAGGAGGGCCGGAGAAATGAAAACCGCCGTATATCATTGCCAGACCGCCACCGAAGCCCGCGACCGTGCAAACCTGTATTATATTGCCAGTCCGACCGCCCGCACGATCAAAGAGGAGAAGCCCGCCCGGCGTATCGTGATCGAATCCAAGCGAGGCCCGCAGGCAGTTTTTCAATACTAGGAGAAACAAAACCCCACATCTATAGAAGCGACCCAATAAACCCGGGCCGCTTTTATTGTGTCCCGCAGTGATCTAGACAGGCCCACAGGACACAGGCCCAGACAGGCCGACAGGCAACCGGGCCAGATCAAAGACAGGGCACAGGCCTAGAGGATAAACCGGGCACGCCGTCCGCCCCAAATAGACACCGCACGCCCGCCCGCCGTCCCAACCAAACCAACCACGGCCCGCCAGAGGCCCAGAGAAGCCCCACAGGGCCACGAAAGCGAGCGAGCAAGGGCAGAGGCCCACCCGGGCCGAGATAAGGCCATACAGGGCACGCCAGAGGCCAAGCCGGGCAGGGCTGAAAATCCCACGGCCAGACAGGGCCAAAAATCCGTATAACCATACCAACCCGGGCCAGATCGGAGGCCGGAGGAGGAGAGGAGGCCGGGCCGATCCTGTCACCTGTCAACGCCGGGCCAGTCTTCCGCCGTCCGTCTTCCGTCCCGATCCAGACCGGGCCACCGTCCCCAGACCGGGCACAGGGCCACCGGGCACAGGACACAACACAAAACGACCACCCCCCCCCGGCCACCGGGCAGAAACGGCCCTTTGCCCCACCCAAAATTCGCGACAAACAATTGAAAAAAAGTTCCTCTGACCAAGATAGTTTTGGAAAAATGGGAGAATGGTCTCGGAAATCCCCGGGCGGAGACAAAAGCGTACCAAGAATTGATTGGAAACGGGGTGATTTGGGCGTAGATGGAGGGCTAGAAGGGTGCTAGATGGGGCGGATATAGCCAAGGTGAGAGGTTGGCCGGGCGTAGCAGGGCGAGATATCCCTTGTGAGAGGTACTGGGGCGAGAGCGTTCCCTATATACGGAGAGCAGACCCCTTTTGAGGGCCTGCCTGTTCCAAAAAATTTGCGGAAATTTTTTCGGGGGAGATTTCTCCTATGTCCAGTTGTCCGGTAGATCGTCCGGGAAGATGTCATCGGCGAAGTAGCCGAGGAGGAAGCCTGCGATGAAGGCTATGACGAGTTTCATCATAGTTGGGTCTCCTGTGCGAGGAAAGGTTCTTCTTCTCCCTTCTGGAGGGCGATGATGGGTTCGTCCCCGTTGGAGGCCGGGTAGAACTCCACGGCATCGAAGACGATCACCATAGAGACCTGCTCGTCCTTGTAGGGTTCAAACCGCTTGATGAGGTCTGCGTAGGTCATTTGTCGTTGTTCTTGTGTTCCATCAGTTGTCCCACGGCCATCCCGATCATCATCCAAGATTCGGCGATGTGCATCTCCTCCGAGATGATGAGGGCCTTTCCGTTGAACAGTCTCCCGATCTGGAAGTCCTTGTCGTAGTATCCTTCGGGTTCTGCGGTGAGGATGTAGCACTGGACGATGAAGGTGCGTTCCCTGTCCTTCCGGCCCGTGCCCATCAGTTCAAACACCCTGTACTTGCAGGGGTCTCCGTTGGTTGTCTTGCTCTTCCACCGGATTGATCTCCGGGATAGGTGTACTTTCTTAGCCGCCATAGTATGGTTTCTCCTTGATTTGTTCGAGGTCTATCTTGATGTCCGGGGGAGTGACCTCTACCCGCTCCCTCCGGTTGATGGTCTTGAGGATCGCGATCGCCACATCAATGGCCTCGCCGATGTCCCGGGGGTCGGGCCTGTCCGGCCCGTCACACATCCCGTCATAGCGTCTCCACGCGTTGTACTCCGTGAGTACCTGTTCTGCTTCGTAGGTTGTCATATCTGGGTTATTGCTATTCCGAAGAGGAAGCCGACCACGAAGCCCAGAAGGAACAGGGCGAGGACGGCGATCCAGAAGTTATGCTCGTCTTGCTTCATAGCGTCTGAGGATTTCGGTGTAGTAGTCCTCCTCCGACTGGAGGCCGTCCGTGTCCGTGCCCAAGAGTTCGTGGTCTATCTCCACGATGGCCTTGATGTCCTGCCAGTGGAGGGTGTCGGCCTCCTTCTGCAGTCTAGCCCCCTTGATGAAGGCCTCCCGGGCGATCTGGGCCACGCCTCCGCAGAAGGTCTTGTTGTTGGGATAGAGTTCCTGTGCCTGCTTCTCCATAGCCTACTCCTTCTCTTCGAGCCGGACATCAATCACGAGGCAAGTGCCCTCGTGCAACTCTTTGTCAATGGTGTTCATCAGCCTGTAGAGGAACTCGGCGATGCACTGGTTCTTCGTCTGGGAGACGGTCTGGCCGGACCACTTGGGCGTGATGACGAATCCGTCCGCCCGGTGCATACACACCGTTCCTTCCGACCAGTCAAGGGTAAATGTTTCGGTTTTCATAGATTCTTCCTTTTTCTGGGAGCAAATATAAGTATTTTCCGCCAAATATCCAAGAAAAATTTGATATTTCGTACAAAGTGGTTATCTTTGCGGTATGAAAGAGGATCAAATACCCGAAAGAGCGACCAAATCCCAACTCATAGTTGGTGGGCAGGGCCACCGCACCGAACTGGATCGTGAGCAGGATGTGTGGTTCGCCGTGGCGGAACTGGCCAAGGGCCGGACATACCGCGAGATCGCCCAGATGATCTCGGAGAAGAAGGGCTATCACTTGGCCCATCAGCAGGTGTACAAGGACATACAGGAGGTCTTGATAGAGTGGAAGCGGGAGAATATGCAGAACATAGATGCATTCATCGCCCGCGAGTGTGCGAGACTGGAGGAGATCGAACGGCGTGTCCTTGAGGACTACGAGAAGTCCAAACTCCCGAGGCCGAACGAGTACGCGGCCTTGATGAAGCGGGGCTACACCGCCGAGGAGATTGACGAGATGTACTCGGAGCGTGGCGGATACGCCGGAGACCCTAGGTATCTGGAGACACTCCTGCACCTGCAGAAGCAGAGGATGGACTTGCTCGGGATCAACCGGGGGAACGATGTCCCTCAGCACACCGTGGTGAACTACCAGTTCAACAATGTTGACTTGGGTTCTCTGGCGGAGATCGCCGACCAGTTGCAGGATGCACATCGTGCGGACATCATCGTAGACGAACAATAGTTTGCTTTTTCCGTCCAAAAGTGGTATCTTTGTGGTATGGAAAATGTGAATGAGCAATGGAGGCCCGTCAAGGGATTTGAGAGCCTCTACGAGGTGAGCAACCTCGGAAATGTCCGGAATATGAGGGGGAAGGTGCTTTCTCCGAAGGTCGGGAAGAAGGGATATCTGATTGTCGGCCTGCACGACAACTGCGTGGTCAAGTACAGGTACATCCATCGTCTCGTTGGTGAGGCCTTCCTCGAAATGCCGGACTTCAAGTGCGAGATCAACCACATTGACGAGGACAAGTCGAACAACAGGGTGGACAACCTAGAGTGGACTACCCGGGTGCAGAATGTCAACCACGGAACTGGTCGGTCTCGGCACGATATGAAACTATTCAAACCTGTCAGTTGCTTCCTCCCGGACGGAACATTCGTCAAGCGGTACGCTTCCATCACCGAGGCCGGGCGAGACCTAGGGGTGCTGAAGACATCCGTATGGGCGGCGGTGTCCGGGAAGAGCAAGACTTGCAAAGGAATGATTTGGAGATATGATTGACGAGAAATCACTGAACGCCATCAAGGCGAATCCGGAGAGTGTCGTGCGGTATGTCGCACGGAACAGGCTTGTCACATTCGCTCGCTATATGCGACCGAAGATGGATATGACCTATTTCCACAAGGTTTACTACGAAGTACTTGATCGCTTCGCCCACGGCCAGATTCGGAGACTGATTGTTTCCTGTCCGCCTCAGCACGGCAAGTCCGAAGGGAGTTCCCGTATGCTCCCGGCGTTTCTTCTTGGCCTCAATCCAGACCTCAAGATAGTCATCGGTTCGTATTCGACCGATCAAGCGAAGACATTCAACCGCGATGTTCAGCGTATCGTGAATTCTGAGGCTTACAAGATGGTGTTTCCGGATACTTTCTTCAACAATGGGAAGGTTCGGTTGGATAATGTCTACCAATGCAACTCCGAAATCAGCGAACCAGTTGGGCACAGTGGTTTCGTGAGGGCGGTCGGTAGGAATGGATCGCTGACTGGTAAATCGGTGGATATCTCAATCTTGGATGATGTTTACAAGGATTTCAATGAGGCGAACTCGAAACTCATTCGCGACCAAGCGTGGATGTGGTATACGACAGTGGTTAGGACGCGTCTCCACAACGATTCGCAGGAGATCATCGTCTTCACCCGGTGGCACGAGGATGACATCATCGGCAGACTGGAGAAGTCCGGCGAGAAGATCATCGAACTGACCTCCTTCGACCAGTTGGACAATGTCCCCCGGGACGCGTGGTTGGAGATCAACTTCCCGGCGATCAAGATGACTTCTCCCACCGAGGTAGACCCGAGGCAGGAGGGCGAGGCCCTGTGGCCGGAGCGTCACTCCCTGTCGGAACTCCTGTCGGCCAAGGCCCTTGACCCGGTTCAGTTCGAGTGCCTGTACCAAGGCAACCCTTCGTCCGCCGAAGGTCGCCTGTACGGTGAGTTCAAGACCTACATTGACCCGAACGACTGGGGCGTTCTCCTCCGGAAGGGCACGATGGTGGATGTGGCCGACAAGGGCACGGACGATCTGGTGGCCATCGCCTACGAAATCCGGAAGTCTCCCAACACCATCTACAACGAGAGCAAGAAGCGGTTCGAGCCGATCGTGTTTCTCCTCGTCACGGATGTCACGATGACGGACGAGGGCACGGAGGTCACGCAGGTCTCAGTGCCGAGGATGGTCAACCTGCAGGGCAGTCAGCGGGTCTGGGTGGAATCCAACAACGGAGGCGAGCAGTTCGCCAACACCATCCGGAAGAAGATGCGGGCGGAAGTGGTGGCCTTCTTCAACCATTCCAACAAGGAGACCCGGATCGTGACCAATGCGTCCAGTGTGATGCAGTCGGTCATTATGCCAGTGGACTGGGCGACCCGCTTCCCCAAGTTCCACGAGAAGATAACCCACTTTCTCCGGCTATTCCGTGGCAATTCGCACGATGATGCCCCGGACTGCCTCACGCAGGCGGTGGAGAAGGAGATTCTCTCCGGCAACCTCAAGCCCTATTCCCAGATGCGGAGGGGCATCCGCCGGAGGAACTAGAAAGAGCGAGGGCCGGATTTCTCCGACCCTCAAGTTTTATTTGGTTGGTTAGAAGGGGGTTAGTGCGATTCAGAAGGAAATTTGCAACACCAAAGATTTTTACATACCTTTGTAGTGCTTTTTTCACTGTCCTTTTTCGCGGTCAGCACTCGGAGCGGGATTTTCCCCTTCGGGTGCTGATTTCGCATCCGGCGGAGGGACGAGCGGAAGCCGGGCCAAGGCCCAGTGGACGAGGACTTCGATGTCCGTGAAGAGATTCAGCACCACAGGCTCGTCCTTCGCCTCGTCCTTCAATTGGGTGAGGGCGAATTTGATCTGCTCCGGGTGGTTGTGGAGTTGGATGATGCGTTTCTCACCCGGTTTCGGGTGGATGCCCGTGATGATCGGGGTCACCGTGGGCTTCTGGGGCTTCTTTCTAGGCATATTATACGATTTTTTCGTGGTGAACTCTCTTGTCAACCCATTCCGGCCAGATTCTGCCCCGGAGAAACCGCCAGAATAGGTGCGTTTCTTCGTCCGTGAGCGAATTGAGGAACTTTTTCGTCTTCTCCTTCATTGATTCGGTCGGTGTAGCCATAAAATCCGGTTTTTTGTGGTCTCAAACGGCCATTTTTGTAAGATTTTTGCAAAAATAGCCAAAATTTGACCGATTTTTACTGTTTTAGTGAAATATTTTCCGTTTTAGTCGGTATAATAGAGTGTTGATCGTTACTTCTGCCTGTAAATCTGAATCAGTTTCCCCCTCTTGAAGGTTCTGCGGATATTTTCCTTCCTTTTCTCTTCGATCTCCCCGGAAAACTTGAATCCCGGCTTGAATTCGCCTCCCGGATTGTTCCGGACACCCTTCTTGAAGGTGGAAGTCTTCCTTCCCTCGGCATAGGCCTTCTTCACCTTGTCGGAGATGTTCCGGGAGATGTCATCGGCCCGAAGTTGGGTGAAATTGTCCACTTTCTTCAGCCCGAGTTCCCTCGCCTTCCTCTCCAGAGTTCTCAGCGACACTCCGAGCCATTGGGCGAGCGTCCTGTTGAACATTATCGGGAAGAAGTCACGGAGGAGGTTCAACATCCTAGGTGTCCATTGTACTGGTGGTCTATCCGGGTTCATATCCTGCTATACTCTTGCTCAGAACCTTGAGGGAGATTTGCAAGTGCAATATCCCCAAGGTCGGTGTTGCCCGACCCCGGATTTGCACTCTTGCTCGTCACCTTTCGGTCGTTCGCGTTGTGCCCCATCGGGAATCTCCTCCCTTTGGTATCGGCCTTTCAGCGGAAGATCGCCTCTGCGTGGCGTGGCCGAACTCTTTCGAGCATCCCTTACCAACCTCCCTGTCGCAGTGCCCCCTCGGGAGGATTGTCGGGGAGGATGCCTATGGGTGGCTACCAGAACTGGTGACGGGTTCGGCATCCCTGTCGCCTGCATAAACGCAGAACGCCCCGGGGTTATCCGGAGCGTTTACTGTTGGCTCTCCTGCTCTCGCAGGACTGGGAGCGAGCCGAAATATGGAAGAATCAGAACAAATCTGCCTATTTCTCTCTCTATTCGGGCCATCCGCTCCCAGAGGATAACCTTTCTGGGTGCAAATATAGCCAAAAAAATTGGATTCGCAATAGATTTTCCGAAAAATTTGTTTGGAGGTAAAAAAATTTTGTATATTTGCATCGAAAAGGCAAAGGGTTAGCCGATCCGGTAAGCACATTTAAACCATAAAACCAAAGTATTATGCCTACTTGCACTTGCCCTGCGGCCACTTCCTTCAACGATGTTCCCAATGCATCTTGCCCGCAGGATTTCGGTCAGATTCAGAAACTGATCTTCCAGAGGGTCTTCTCCTCCGGTGCGACCAAGAACTCTATGTCGGTCGCGAACTCCAAACTGAAGGCCACTTGGACGGCCCTGTTCGCCGCCACCAATGGCACGAAGATGGTGATCACTCCGTATGTGGAAGCCCCGACCTCTGACGGCGGTGACCCTGTCACCTTCGGCGGTGGCAACGACACTGTCGGCGGCGTGACCAAGATCGTTGGTCGCAACCCGATCAATATGTCGTTCGCCCTGCGTCAGTACGCCCAGAACATCATCAAGGCCCTCAAGGCCCTCCAGTGCGAGACCGCCCTCGGCGTGTACTTCGTCAACGAGGATGGTGCGGTTCTCGGCCTCACTGACGGCACGAATGTCTACCCGATCCCCATCGTGGAGGCGACCTTCTTCGTCAGCGACCTCAAACTCAACGGCCTTGACACGCCCGACCAGAACGATATGCAGTTCTCCCTCGCCCCGAACTGGAGCGACAAGGCGACCATCATCGTGGGTACGGACTTCAACGCCCTCACCGACTTCGCCAACGCCTCGAACGCCTAGCGATGCCCGCCAAACGCACCGTGATACGGTTGCAGGTTGGTGACCGTATCCAAGAGTTCGAGACCGAACACGCCGAGCGTCTGCTGAGGATGCCCGACAACGGTGGATGGCACATTGCCGATGACGAAAAAGTAGAACTGACGGAAAATGGTTTTAGACCGAAGAAAGATAGAAGATGAACTCCTCTCCCCGAGCAAGCGGGCCGAGATAGAGGGGGCGAAGGTTCAACAGGATTGGATCAAGTTCCACGCGGACACCAATCTGGACATCGCTCGCTCTATGCCTTATGTCAAGTTCAAGGCCTTCGTTCGGTCTCAGTTGCCCGAGGACAAGTTCATTACTTCGATGAACCTGCTGAAGTTCCCCCTCCCCACGAACGCGTTGACGGAGAGCATCTTCACCAAGTTGTCGAAGATCTTTGACGGACGAAACCCTGCTTTCAGTTATCAGTTCCACCGTACACAGGAACGGGACGATTGGGAATGGTACAGGCAAGAAGTGCTCGGCGAGCCGGGCGTATGGTCTGAGAAGGCTTGGAGGTACTTCCAGACGGAGATCAACTGCGTGATGGTGGTTGATATGCCGTTGGAGGAAGACCCCGAAGACCGCTATCCTCAGCCCTACTTCTACTTCGTTCCCATCAGCGAGGTGGTGTCATACAGTGTGAACCGCCGGACGGGGGTGATGGACTGGATCATCTACCGCAGTGACCATCGCATCATTGTGATTGATAGCAAGTCCTACCGCACCTTCGAGTACACGGACGGCAAGCAACTGGGGGCACTCCTCTCTGACAACCCTCACGAGTTGGGGTATTGTCCTGCAAGGTTCTTCTGGACTGAGCCTCTTTCCCTCGCTCGCCCGGACATCAAGAAAAGTCCACTGTCGAAGGAACTCTCCGCACTGGACTGGTACTTGTTCAAGTCCTTGGGTGTCAAGCACTTGGATACCTACGCAAGTTATCCGATCTACAGTGCGTACGAGGAGGAATGCGACTACTCCGACAAGGACGGTAATGTCTGCCACAAGGGTTACTTGCAGAAACCCAACGGCGAGTTCGTGACCGGACTGGACGGAACGCCCGTCCCCTGTCCGATCTGCCACGGCAAGAAGCAACTCGCCGGAGCGGGCAGTTTCATCACCGTCCCGATCCCGGAGGAAGGTCAGCCGGATTTGCGGAAGCCCGTGGACATCACCACGATTGACCGCAAGAGCCTTGACTACAATGTGGAGGAACTCAAACGCCTCGAAACCAAGATCGTCAACTCCTGTGTCGGGGTTGACAACACCATTCTGAACGAGACCTCGCTCGCCGACAAGCAGGTGGATGCCACCTTCGAGAGCAAGGACAATGTTCTGAACAGTGTGAAGAAGGGGTTTGAAGAGGCCCAAGAGTGGGTGGACACCACGATCTGCCGTCTCCGCTACGGTTCTTCCTTCATCAGTGCCCACATCAGTTACGGGAACGAGTTCTACACTCTGACCCCGGAGGCACTGCGGAAGCGATACGCCGATGCGAAGGAGAGCGGAGCATCCGAGGCCGAACTGGATGCCCTGCGTCAGCAGATACTGGAGACCACCTACCGCCACAACCCTCTTATGTTGCAGAGGATGCTCATCCTCAACGACCTTGAGCCGTACCGCCACCGTTCGCAGGACGAGGTGAAGGCTCTGGCCGAGAAGGGGCTAGTCAGCAACGAAGAACTCGTCTTGAAGGCCGACTTTATGGGCTTCATCGGCGAGTTCGAGAGGGAAAACGACAACATTTTGGAGTTCGGGACTGCAATCCCCTACTCCGATAAGATAAAAACCATTTACCAAACACTCTTAGATTATGCCAAGCAAAGAGCAGTCGGCCCTTCTCGTGCATAGAGAAAATTACATCGTTCCAAAGGGTCAGGAACAGTCAGTTCACATCAAGATTGCGAAAGTCAACCGTGACGGTGGCTTCCTTGAGCCACCTCGCATCGTGAGGGAAGAACCGAAATTCTTTGAGACGGTCGCCAAGCGTAACCTCGAAACGCTCGGCTACACCGTGGAAATCCTTTATCATCCGCAGGAGAGGTACTCCTCCATCCGGATCGAAGACAAGGATGCCAGACTGAAGGCCGCTACGGAGGCCCTCAATGAAAAGGACGAAGAGATCGCCCGTCTGAAGGCGGAACTCGCCAAGGCCAACGCCGACAAGGTCGCCCCGGAGACCCCGGAGGCCGCCCCGGAGGCCGATCCGAAGGTGAAGAAGCCGAAGAAGGAAACCAAGAAGGAGGAGAAGTAGTATGCTGACCAAGGAAACACTCGTTGCAAACGAGGCCCTCGCAGGGCTTACCGAGGAGCAGATCACTGCCATCACCACCCTGTCCGAGAACGATGAGAACACCGTGATCGGCCAGAAGTTCGGTGAGGTCTACCGCCAGTTGGATTCCACCATCGAAAAGGCCACCGGGATCAAGCGTGAGGGGGATGAGAAAACCTATCTCTACCTCGAACGGGCGACCAAGGCCTTCGCTGACAAGTTCTCCGACTACGACACCATCAAGTCGAAGGTGGCGGAGTTGCAGGAGCAGATCGCCAAGGGCGGGGACGAGGGCATCAAGGCCCGCCTCGCACAGGCACAGGCTGAACTGGCCTCCACGAAGGATCAGTTCAACACTCTGAAGACGGAGTTCGACAAGGCGAAGACCGACCACGCCAAGGCCCTCAGCGACTTCCAGATTGACGCTGAGATCGCCAAGGCGAAGGAGGGCCTCACCTTCAAGAAGGGCCTTTCCGAGCCAGTGATGGCCACGCTCGTCTCGCAGGCGATCGCGAACATCAAGGCGAAGAACCCGTCCTTCGAGGACAGGAACGGCGTGAGGACGCTTGTTTTCCACGATGCGAACGGAGCACCGCTCAACAACGCGGAGAACAAACTGAACCCGTTCACCGCACGAGAACTTCTCGTGAAAGAGTTCGAGAGTATGGACATCCTCGAAAAGAAGCCCGCAAAGGGTGCGGGCGGAAAGCCGAGCGAAAGTTCCGCTCCCGCCAGTCTCTCCGGTGTCACCTCGCAGGTGCAGGCCGAAGAGGTCATCTCCAAGTTGCTCGCCGAACGCGGGATCGCCAAGACCTCGCTGAAGTACAAGGAGGAGTACGACAAACTGTGGGAGGAGAACGAATGTGCCAAACTCCCGCTCAAATAGAAGTCAAAGGGTAAGACTTGTGGAACTTATTTATTAACAACTCAAAAACCAGACAACTATGAGTTTAGCCGCAACAGTTCTCAACTCCATTCGGATCAAGAACGAAAAACTTGACAAGAATGAGCACCGTCTGAGTGAGTACGGAGCGTTTGACTTCTTCGTTCAGCAGAGCAAGACGAACCCTCTCCTCACCAGTGAAATGAAAGAGCAGGCCGTCCGGAGTATGGGCAAGACCCTGCAGATGCCCGTCATCAACTACGATGGCGACATCGCCGTCTCCAATGTGCGTTCCTGCGTGATCTCCGATGCGGAGAACACCTCCGCTCTCGTGGGCGTGACCTTCGCCACCTACGCCGTGGGCTTCACGGTCGTTCCCGCGATGTACTCCAACAACGAGGTGGACAAGCAGATGGACATCGAACGCAAGTACCTCAAGTGTGCCCGCGTCCTCGGTGCGGCCCTTGACAGTGCCGCCCTCACCGTCCTGTCCGCCAACAAGACGCAGGTGTTCGCCGACACCCTCATCTACACCGAGAGTTCCGATGTGATCCAAGTTCCGTGGGCTTCCCGCGAGGACATCCTCTCCGACATCGAACCGATGATGACCGCCAACGATTTCTATGGCCGTGTCCACATCATCGGCAATGCGGGTGTCCGCTCCCTGCTTAACAAACTGATGGAGAAGGGCGAAGCCAATGTCGTGGACAAGCGTCTGGAGTGGGCCGGGAAGGAGTTCCATTTCTCCAACCGCCTGTCCAACGCCGAAGGCAAGTATGCGACCTTCTACGCCGTTGAGGACGGCAATGTCGATCTCCTGTTCCGCTATGACCGCGAGGCCGTGCTCGGCACGAAGACCAATGTCGGTCACGAATGGGACATCGTCACTATGCCTTACCTCAACATCCCCGTGGGCCTGCACTACTACGAGAGCGTGGGTGACCAGTCCGCCATCGCGGGCGATGCCACCGCCGACCTCACCTGTGCGAAGAAGGAGTACTACGGTTTCTCCGTGGATGTCGCCTTCGTGGTTGCCTACAACTCCGCCATCGCGACCCGGGCCAACCCGATCATCAACGCCGCCATCGCGAAGGGTGCGACCTACGCTCAGCCCGTCTTCGTGGCCAACGATTCCAACAGTCCTGTTCCCACGCAGGCCATTTCCTAACGGATAGGAGGACACGGATATGACTATCGCTGAACTCAAGGCCCTCGCCGCCTCCGCCGGAGCACAGGGAACTCAGATTGGCCTCGTCAATATGGGCGACCTGCTCAACACCCTCGTGGCCCTCGTTGCCGCCCTCGCCCCCGAGTACGACAAGACCGCTACCTACGCCAAGGATGCCCTCGTGATCTACGATGGCGAACTGTACGCCGCCAAGGCCAACATCGGCACTGCCGAGGTCTGGACTGCCGCCCACTGGGAGAAGCGTACCATCGCCGCCGCGATCGCCAAGAAGGCCGATTCCTAGCAGGCTCTGAACGAACTGAACTGAAATGGGAGGTGGAGGCTTGACTTGCACCTCCCTTTTTATTATCTTTGTGGCGTTATGTATAGACTGAACGATATAGTTACCGAGTTTCTTCCCCTCGTTGGGTGGAAGGACACCGAACTGTCCGCGAGCGAGAGCGGACTATACTTCCAAGAGGCCCATCCGCTCCTCACGCTCCGGGCACTGCGTGGCGTAATGCCCAAAGACTTGGCGGAGAAGTACCCTGCCTACGATCCGAACGATTCCTACGACAAGGGCTACAAGGTTCGCAGTGGCGACAAGGTGTATGTCTCCCTCACGGACGGCAACACCACTGCGGTCACCAGTACGGACTGGCGTGAGTACGATGTGCTGAACGACTACCTGCGTTACCTCACGGAGCGGGGCATCAAGAAGGTCATCACCAAGTTCGCCAACCAGAAGGTTGTCGGGATGGAGACGAAGAACCTCGTTGACCGCCGGACGCTCTTCGATGGTGCGGGAAGCCGGGAGGCCAAGAACGAGAGCAAGGGCCGGATTGTTGGCTTCGAGATCGCTCCCGTCCGGACGAACGGCATCACCACCACGCTGAACCGGGTGGGCATCCAGTTCATCGGCAACACCGGGACTGTGAAACTCTACCTGTTCCACTCCTCTCAGCCCGACCCCATCGCCACCAAGGAGATGGAGATCACCTCCGACAAGGGCCTGTTCACTTGGGTTGACCTTGACTGGGTTATGCCCTATCTGAACGATGACATCAATGCCGGGGGCAGTTGGTATGTGGTGTACAACGAGGCCGACCTCCCGCCGTATATGGAGAGCATCAACTTCGGCAGGGACTGGAGCAGAGAGCCTTGTGGCACTTGCAACAAGGGCAACCTCCAGTTGTACCGTCTGATGCAGAAGTACCTCACCATCAGCCCGTTCTATGTGGCCGCGAGCGACTGGGACGAGACCCTGTGGGACATTGAGGACAACATCTACACTCCCGCGAACAACTACGGGATGAACTTTATGTTCACGATGGCCTGCGACATCACGGACACGATCCTGTCGGAGCGATTCCAGTTCGCTTCGACCGTCCAGTTGCAGGTGGCCACGGATGCCCTGCGTGAGATCGCCCTCAATCCGGAGGTCGCGGTCAACCGGGTGCAGGCCAACGCCGAGCGTGACAACATTATGTTCGAGGCGTACGGCAACGGTGACGGGATCAAGGGCCTGCAGGGCGAACTTGACTTGGCCTACAAGGCCCTGTCGGTGGACTTGAAGGGTCTTGACCCGATTTGTATGGGTTGCCACAACAAGGGTGTCCGCTACACTTCCATCTGATGGCCGGGGTTGAAAGATTAGTGCTCGCTCTGCAGGAGGTTTCCATTCCCGGAGACCTCCCGGGCGAGTGCGATCTCGGCCAGATTCTCAAGGAATTCTTTCAGCGTCCGGAGATTCGGACGGTGATGATCAATATGAACCAGTCCCAACTGTTTGACGAGCAGGAGAGCAGGTACGGGACTATCCTCGGGACATATGCGGAGAAGACCGCCCGGCACAAGAGACGGAGAGGCCTCCCGGATGTCCACTACACCTACTACGAGACGGGGAAGACCTACGACAGTCTGGAGGTCTACGCCGATGACGAATCGGTGGCCATCTACCCCGATGAGAACGCCCCGGAGTACGCGAACTTCGCCCTTGACGGGAACGCGTGGGGCTTGAACAACGAGAACTTCGCCGAACTTGTGCCCGGGATTCGGGACGCAGTGGTTGACGGCATAAGAAACTTTCTGAGCAATGGATAGAATACCGATCAAAAGCAACCCGAAGATGTTCGACAAGGTGGTGATCCCGATTCAGCGGGCCTTCGCCAGTGCGTTCCCTTGGTTGGATCACGCCATCGGCATCTGCGAGCACCTCACTTCCACGAAGGAGAAGAAGCGTTACAACTTCCCGGCCCTGTACATCAAGAAGGGGCAGTACGAGCAGATTATGCCGTGCGAGGAGTTGGGCAACTTCTGCTTCTTCTACCTCCGCGACCCGCAGACCTTCGGGGCGAGGGACACGAACCTCGTAAGAAGCCCGTTTTCGCTCGTTTTCTGGTACAACCTTACCGAGGTATTACCCGAGGGGGATGAACGCAACAGGGAGCAAATTAAGGGGCAAATAATGGGCATTCTGAACCGCCTTCACATCGCGGGCCTCGAAGTCACCCGGATTTACGAGAAACCGGACAATGTCTTCGGCGATTTCTCCTACGACCAGACCGACAACCGCTTCCTTATGCACCCGTTCGCAGGCCTCCGCATTGACGGCTATATGACCGTCCGGGCGGACTGCTTCACCTTCCCGAACGAGAACATCGGGGACGGTTCTTTCAGTGATTCCTTTGACCAATCATCCGACCTGTAATGAGTACCTTCACCTGCCCGAGCACTGTTCCGAATGTGCCCAATATGAACTGCTCGGTGAAATATGGGCAGATTCAGAAGATCGCCTTCCAGAGGCTTGGCCATCCCTTCACCGATGAGGAGATTCTGACCAAGGCCCAGTGGTTCGCCTACCTCGCCGCGATTGACGAGACCAAGTTGGTCATCACGCCCTTCGTGGAAGCCCCGGAGGCGGACGGAGGTGACGAGCGAACCTTCGGTAGCGGGAACGAAGTCCGTGACGGCATCGAATACATTATGGGCATCAATCCCGTGAAGATGACCTTCGCCCTCCGGCGTTACCCGCAGATCATCATCAAGGCTCTGAAAGTCCTCTGCAAGATACAGGACTTGGGGGTCTACTTCTTCACCGGGGACGGCAATGTCATCGGCCTCCGCGAGGAGGATGATGTCATCAGCCCCATCCCGATCCGGGCGATGTTCGTGGGCGACCTTCTCCTGCACGGCATCGCTCAGCCGGACAGGAACACCCTTTCGTTCCGGTTCAAGCAGAACTACTCCGACAACCTCGTGGTGGTTCACCCGGACTTCGACATCATCAACGAACTGTACAACATTGATATGACCATCGGGAACGGCTCGTTCTCGCTCGCCTTCAATGTGGACTTCGATGTGTAATTTATTTACGGATAGGAGAAACAAGATATGATTGAATTCCTCTGCACTGTGGTTATCGTGAGCCTCGCCGTAAAATTCTTACGGACGCTCGCCATCAAGTGGGGGTGGTTGGAGTGGTTGCAGGTAAATGTAACCCATCCGATCCTCTCGCAACTCTTCCGATGCGACTTCTGCCAATCCTTCTGGTTGGGGCTTGCTATCTGCGTTTTTCTCGCTATATTTGTGCATTGGTACTTCATTTTCGTACCATTCTTGAGTTGCAACATACAGTGGGAATAGCGTATGATCGAAAAGGCAGTGAACGGGCACAGGTTGGTGTTCTATGACAGTGTTGAAGACCTCCCGATAGTCCAGTTCCACCGATACTCCAAGTTTTTATTGGTGGAATCCGGGATCGGGGACAACATCAACGACATTGACAAGCACATCACCAGAATCATAAATTTTTTTGGTGACAGGAAGAAGATGCAACAGGAACTGATGAACCTCCGTCAGTGCCTGTACATCATAGCAACGGAGCAGGACATCCACAACAAGGCGACCCTCTGCTTGGTGAGATCGGTGGACGGCAGGCCTTGGGAGGACTTCTCCGACAGTGGACTGGATCAACTCTACAAGTTGGTCAACGGGGCGAGCGTGAAGGAACTGGATTCGGTTGCGGCCAAGGTGCGTGACGCGATTGACGAGAACCTCATCCAGTACTTCCCGAAGGTGTTCGAGGATAGCCTGCAGAAGAACTATGTTGACCTCCTGCGGAAGCGGGCCTTGCTCCAGATCGCGAGCATCGTGAAGGAGGAGGACAACTCCAGTGAGATTGAGCAGGTGAACAAGGGCATCTACCGGATGCAGAACCCGAAGGGCTTTATGGGACAGGACAGTGAGGAAGTGCGGTTCGACAAGCAGTTCGAGGATATGTGCCTCCTTATGGCGAAGGAGTTCGGCGGGGGCATCAAGCAGTACACCACGATGGAGTTCTACGCGGCCTTTGAACGCTTGACGAAGCAGTACAACGAGGCTAAGAAATTTAGAAACAAGAGATAGTTATGGAGAACCCTATTAGTTATTCGGACTTATTCGACCCGACCCTTCAGAGCGACATTCAAGGGCTTATTGATAAGGTCAAGGATGTGGAGAAGTCTCTGACGGATATGATCGCCACGGTGAAGTCGCAGGCCAAGGGCCTCGGCGAATCGCTCTCCGGCACGACCTCATCCACGAAGGGAGGCCGCGAATCCACGAAGGAGCAGGCACAGGATGTGGAGAAACTGTACGCCGCCTATCAGCAGTTGGGCACTGCGTACGAGTACATCCGGCAGAACCTCGAAAAGTTGCTCGCCACGAAGTCCCAGATGGCGAAGGCCGACAAGTTGGCCGAGCAGGCCGCGAACGCACAGGAGGATTCCATCACCCGACTGAAGGCACAGGTGGAACTGGCGAAGATGGCCCTCGCGGGTATGACCGACAGTGAGCGGAGAACCACCGAGGAGGGCCAGAGGCTGATGACGGTGGTGAAGACCTTGGACGGCCAGATCAAGTCGTACGAGAAGTCGCTGAAGGGTGTCGTGACGGCCACGAAGGCGGCGACCTCTTCCACGAAGAGCACCAAGGCTGAACTGCTTGACCTCGGCTCTTCCTACTCCTCCCTGTCCGACCTCATCAACAGGACGGGGGTGAACATCAACACCCTCGTGAAGTCCCAGAAGAATCTGGAGCAGGCCTCGAAGAACGGCAAGGTCGCGAACGAATCCCTGTCCGGCTCTTACAACCAGTTGTACGCCCAGTATAACTTAATCAAGATTGCTCTGAACAATATGAGCAAGGAGATGCGTGACAATGTGGCGGTCGGCAAGGTGTGGGAGGCCGAGGCTCTCCGGATTATGGACGAGATGAAGGCGATGCAGGAGGCGACCGGGAAGAGCACCCTGTCGGTCGGTGACTACGGGAAGGCTCTCAACGGTCTGAACATTTCCACTCAGCAAGTCCTGCGTGAAATGCCGACCTTGGCGAACTCCGTCTCCCAGTTCTTCATCGCTATCTCCAACAACATCCCGATCTTCGTGGACAACTTCAAGCGGGCACAGGCGGAACTCGGTGGATTCACCAAGGCGGTGGGTGCAACGCTGAAGGCGGTGATGTCTTGGCAGACCGTCCTGCTCGTCCTGCTTACCGTCCTGCCGAAGATTGCCAAGGCCATCCACGACAAGAAGAAGGCACAGGAGGAGGCCAACAAGGAGACGGAGAAGACCCTCACCCTTGAGGAGATGCTCGCCAAGGCCTACCTCGAAGTATCCAAGTCCGAGGCACAGGAGGCGACCCAACTGGAGTTCCTCATCAAGGTCTCCGGCGACCACACCCGGTCTATGGAAGACCGGATCAAGGCCGCGAAGGTGCTGAAGCAGGAATACAAGGACACCCTCGCGAACTATTCCGAGGAGGCGATCGTGGCCGGGGAGGCGAAGACCGCCCTTGACAACCTCACCCTCAGCGTGAAGGAACACGCGAAGGCCCGGGCTATGATGAACCAGATGATCCAGAACTACGAGAAGATTCTGGAGAACCAGTCCAAGATTGACGAGGCCCAACTCGCCTACGACACCGCGAAGGCGAACACCGCCGCCGCCAAGGCCGCTGAGCAGAGGGTTCGGCAGATGTCCAATATGGGCGAGGCCTACGGCAAGTACGCCGACCAGACCAAGCGGGCCGAGGATGCGGAGAAAGCCGCCCTTGAGACCCTGCAGAAGGCACAGGGAGAGACCCAGAAGTTCCAAGGTGTCATTGATGACCTGTACAAGAATCTCCCAATACAGGGCCTCCTTGACGAACTGAAAGACCCTGTCGGGCCGAAGGGCCGGGAATCCATTATGAAGATTCCGGAGTACTACAACGAGGCTCTCCGTGCCCTCATCGAAGGGATGGAGGAGGGCATCCAGAAGCAGATCGCCCTGCTTGACCTCGAATACAAGATGGCCATCGAAAAGCGGAAGGAGCAGGAGAATGCCATCCTTGATCTGATGAAGACCGGGACGGCTCAGCAGAAGAAGGTTCTCCAGACCGAACTGAGCAACCTCCGGTTCACGATGTCCGCCGAGGAGAGCAACTACTACCAGACCCGCGAGAAACTGATGCGGGAGCACATCAAGGCTATGACCCAGATGGAGGTGGAGATGAACGACCCGGAGCAGGAGGCCCTCAAGGAACTGAAGGACACCCTGCAGGCGGAGAAGCGTCTCCGCGACTGGTCTGCCGCCGAGGAGTACGACCGCCAGAGGGAACTGCTGATGGCCAAGGAGCACACCGCGTTCGAGGAGGTCGCCTTGAAGGACAGTCTCAACGCCCAACTGCTCGCCAGTGAGAAGAAGTACTGGGAGGACTACCTCGTGATGCTGAAGGCCAACGGCCTCGAACTCACGGACGAGTTTATGGAGGTCATCAACAAGTTGGCCGGGTTCACCGAGACCCCGGGCAAGACCACTTCAGCCCACAAGAAGCGTGGGAGCAAGAACTTCCGGAACATCACGGAGGTCGCCTTCGCCTTCAATAACAAGACTGGCGAGAAGGCCGGAGAAGGCTTCTTCAACCGGAAGATCAAGGACGATTATATGGACTTTGCCGCCGCCATCAACGATGCCCTGCAGACCTCCATTGACTATATGAACGAGTGGATGGACAAGCGGATCGAAATGGCCGAGATCGCGGTGGAGGCGGCTGAGAAGGAGGCGAACGCGGCCAAGACGGCCCTTGACTACGAGCAACAGGCCCGGGCGAACGGCTACGCGAACAATGTGGAACTGGCCCGGAAGGAGTACGAGGAGAAACTCGCCCTTCAGCAGAAGGCGGTGGAGGAGCAGAGACGGCTTCAGAAGATACAGGATTCCATCAACACGGCTCAGCAGATTTCCTCCTTGGTGACGGCAACGGCGAACCTGTGGAGTGCCTATTCCGGCATTCCGGTGGCAGGCCCGGCCTTGGCCATCGCCGCAACGGCCCTTATGTGGGGTTCGTTTCTGGCCGCGAAGATACAGGCCGCACAGGTGGCCGGGACTGTGACCCACGGAGAGGGTATGGCCGAGTACTTGAACTACGGCGGAAGCCACGCCAGTGGGAATGACATTGACTTCGGACACACCAAGGACGGTCGCCCGAGGAGGGTTGAAAGAGGCGAGGTGGTCGGCGTGATCAAGAAGGACAGTGTGGAGAAGTACGGTGCGACCACGGTGATGAACATCATCAAGTCTCTGAACGGCGGGACATTCGAGCGTAACTATAACTCTACCGTATTTGGCGGAGGGAGGAATTCTTCCTCTATCATATTCGGCGGAGGGAGGAGTTCTTCCTCGTCTTCGAGCACGAGCGTGAGCAACTTCCTCTCTACCGTATTTGGTGGAGACATCAACAAGGCCTCCGAGGTGCTGACCACGACCCAACTCCTGTCTATGGTCTTCGGCGGTGACAACAGTGTCGCCAACACGATCGCCACCCGGGAGAGGCTCACCCAGATTCTGAACAACTCCGTGGTGAACCATCCGTACGGTGCTATCGGTCTCAAGGACTTTGGCCGGGACATCGAAGCGAACTACGCGATGGCCTTCAACGGTGCGGGCACTGACCTGTCGGCGATCGAACAGGGCATCAGCACTCTCGTACGGCAGGGAGGCGTGAGGATCGTCCCGACCCCCTACGGGAGAATCGAATACAGGGGCAATACCAAGAGAATCATAAAGGACGCATAGTATGGCACAAGAAGTCAGCATTACGCTATCGGTGGGCGGGCTTGTAAAGTCCGTCAACCCCATTTTCGGTGACGATGTCAAGATGAAGTACACGAGGGAGGAGGGGCAGGCCTTCCTTCGCTCGAAGATTGACGGGAAGGTGAAATTCTCCCGGGAGGACTTCGACTTCATCGAATCCGCCACCCACGGAACAGTCTTCACCCTGTCGGTCTACCTCGGGTCTTCCCTGTTCGGCTCTTGCACCTTCCTCAAGTCCGACTGCACCTTCAACTACGATGACAAGTGTTGCACGGTGAAGATTCAGACCACCGACAGGTACGAGAACTTTCTCAACAACTACGACAACAAGTACAACCTTCCCCGGCTCGCCCCGGAGACCCGCTCCATTACGCTGAACAAGCGTCCCGTCCTGCAGTTCTACTTCCTCCGCGACAAGAAGATCACCAATGTGTACGGCAATATGTCGTTCGAGGTGGATGCCCGGAGCGGTTCGGAGAACCTCAGTATGAACCAGATGAACGGGAAGGGCTTCGGCCTCCTGTACTGGCTGAAGGTGCTTGACATCCCGGACACCTCCGTCTCCGCGATCAACGGCATCAAGGGCCGCTACAAGGGGACGGTCTACGGCCCGATCCTCACCGGAACTCAGATATGGCGGGAGGACAACCAGTACTACCTTGAGTATCAGTACATTTCCGCATATGCCACCTATGCGTGGCAACTCTACAACTCCAACGCGACCCCGTACTCCTACAATGGGAACTATGTCTGGGTCACCGAGCCTTACTATGACGAGTACAGTGACTACCAGTGCGGTGTGAAGTACGGCACGGACTACGCCGGGTCTGGCTCTTCGCAGGTGGCCATCGCCACCGGGCACAACCGCATCCTGTACGCCCGGGCACTGAGCGACTACGGCGAGGCCTATTCCGGGGAATCCCGGACGGAGATGTCCTCCATCACTGACGATATCGCCGAGGACAACTACAACTACCTGTATGCTTGGACAGTCCAGTCCTTCGGGATCGAATCCAAGGTAATCATCAGCGAGACAGTCCAGACGAACCCGACTGAATGGGGGCAGGACGGCAACGGCAAGTACTTCGTCCGGCCTACGCCTTCCGACCCGTCCAACGCGGTCTATCCGATCGGTTGGAGTATGTGGATTCCCTTCTCCATCTGGTTCGAGAGTTCCACCTCACTGGACGAATCGCTCCGGAGTGCCTTCAATACGACCTATGAACTGCCGGACGCGTACTACCTGTACTCCTGCATCCAGAGGCTTCTCGCCCAGATTGATTCCAATATCTCCTACAACCACGCTTCGGCCCACAGTCAGTACCTGTACGACAGTGCCGAGGGCCTGCACAAGGAGATTGATTCTCCGTACAACCGCTACGGGCAACTCTTCATCACTCCGATCACCAATGTGAAGAAGACCCGGTACGAGCAGGCCGCTCAGCGTGGAGACATCACCCTCAAGCAGATTCTGGATATGCTGAAGGCGGTCTACCAATGCTACTGGTACATTGACGATAGCAACCGCCTCCGCATCGAACACATCACCTACTTCAAGAACAACCATTCCTACGCGATCGGCAACCCGACCGCCGATGAGGATGTGACCGCGATGCAGGATATGCCGAACGGCAAGATGTGGACTTTCGGCACGAACGAGATCGAATTCGAGCGTACCAAGTGCCCGTCCCGGTACGAGTTCGAGTGGGGTGGCGACTGCACGGAGCAGTTCAACGGCTACCCGATTGACATCCTTGACAAGTTCGCCAGTGGCAAGACGAAGGAGAAGATCAGCGTCACCAACTTCACGGCGGACATTGACTACACGGTGATCAATCCGAACGGTGTGTCCGATGACATCTACGCCCTCATCGAAGCGAACTCCACCTTCGCCGTCCAGATTCCGAATGTGAGCCTTCCGGGGAGCAATCCGGTCTACCAGATGCAGAACGGCTACTGCTCGCTCCTGTGGGCCGAGAGATACCGTTATTCGTACGATATGGGCGGATGGTACGCCCGGGCGAACGGTGTCAACGGCAGTTATCTCCCGGTCTATAGCATCCGGCAGGCGAAGAAGCAGGGCATCAAGTATCCCACCACCTTGGCGAAGGTCGGCACGACCGGGACTGTCAAGACCGGGATGGGCATCGGCCTCATTGACGAGCAGGATGTGACCGCAGACACCCTGTACACCGACACGAAGGTGATGATGGAGATCGAACGGGACTTCTCCAACGATGTCTTCGTCATCCTCATTTCCTCGCACAAGGGAATCCGGAACAACTCCGAGTACGCCGTCACCGTCCAGTACCTCAGCGGAGGGACTATCTATACCGCGAACATCAGTGCGGAATCGTCCTACGACACTGGCTCTTCCTCGAACATCGCGATCGTGAGCGTAAAGCAGAGGGGCGACATCGAAATCGGAGAACTGATCTCCCGGTTCGATTCCCATATGACCCGGACGGTCTCGAACTTGGCCTCCAGTGCCAGTATCGTGATCAAGGGCAACTCCTACACCGGGGGCGTTGACTGGGCCTACATCAAGGTCAAGTGCAACAAGCGGACGAAGATCACGATCACCCCGAGTTCCGAAAGTTCCTACGACATCGGCTATGTCGGCAATATGCCGTACACGCTGAAGTCCCAGATCACCTCCAATGCTCTGCAGTATGCCTCCGGTACTTCCGCCAAGAATGTGACCGTGGACGCGGGCTTCGAGGGCTACATCGGCTATGTGAAGGACAGTACTTCCACTGGAAACAGTGACAAGATCACCTTCGATTTCACCATCCTCTAATAAAATTTTGCGAGAAATAAAATTAATTCTATCTTTGCGTCAGAGAAAGGGTTACTCTGCTAAACTATCCTAGGTATGCACAACAACAATTTAAGTCCTATCCCTTTCTATTCAAGCACTGCCGAGCAGGGCTTCCGGAAGTGGTACGCTTATGGTGAGCATCCTAAGATTCGCGTTTTAACCACTACTTTTCTCCCGTTTTTCTTCTTCCGGTCTGGTGCTACTTCCTCTCCTTCCGTTTCCAGTGTCGCCTTCTTTGACGAGTGCGGGAACAGTGTGAGCGTCTCTAGCACCTACACCAATGCCATCAAGAACGGAATCTCCACCTATGTGAACAACGGTGGGGTGACCTTCTACTTCACCGCTCCGAGTTCCTCTATGAGCCTCCCGAAGGGCTTCTACTATCTGAGGATCAATGTGACGGTGGGGGGCACTACGACATCCTTCTATTCCGAGTTGTTCCAAGTCTGCGACTACGACACTATGGAGCGTGAGTGCATCACCATCAAGTGGTACGATGCGGAGGATGTGACGATCAGTGGCGGTGGCGTGATTCCATTCAACCACCAAGCGAATTCCAACTACTACTACAACAAGTTGTTCCTCCTCTCCGATGTCGGGATGCCGGAGTATTCCTTCACGGAGGAGGGCGAGGATCGTGACGGCCATTTCTTCCCGGTGAAGCAGATATCCGAGAAGGTGTACAAGATGAAGTTCGTGGCCACGGAGGAGATGTGCGACTGTCTGCGTCTGGCCTGCCAGAGCGATGTCGTGAAGGTGACCGACCACAACTCGAAGACCTACGATGTGGAGCATCTTGAGATGGATGTCACTTGGTTGGACGGCGGATATTTCGCTGAGGTGGAGATATCGTTCGAGACTGATACCGTGGTGAAGAAGATAGGAAAGGCTTACGGAACTATTAATTCTAGATAACTATGGGACAAATCATCAAAGAACGGCTCTTCAGTAGCATTCCATTCTGGCTCTGCTTGATCAGTTCGATCGTCCTGTTCATTATCTCGCTATTTATGCCTCCGACTGGCGAGATTCATCCTTCCGTCTTGAAGGCGGTGGCTGAGTTGCTCGGGTTTGTGGCACTGTCCATTCTGGCGGATGCCATCAGATTCGGCTACGATGCGACTGTCACGCACGGCGGAACGACAGTGACGATCGGTAACCGCGAGGAGGATGTGGAAGTAAAGGTGGAAGAAAAGTAAAGAATTTCTTGCATATTAGGAAGAATTAACTTATATTTGTCAACGAAAATCAATGTCGCTATGAGCAACTACAGTGCCCTCAAAACGGATATCAACAATAACATCTACGAGAACAACACTCAGCAGATCACGGGGACGGTTCTGAACACCGTCCTCAAGGATATGGTGGCAACGCTCGGTGCGGGCTACCAGTTCGCCGGGTGTGCCTATCTGGACTTGAACCCGGGTGCTCCGGACGCGAAGGTGTTCTACCTCGCGGGGGAGGGCCTGTACCCGAACTTCGACAACATCCAAGTTCCTGCCGGGAAACTGGGCATCCTCAAGTGGGACACCCGTTGGCGGCTTGAGACGATCGAAGGCCTCGGTGGTGGCGGTGCGAACCTCACTGGCTATGTGAGCCTTCCTTCCGTCTCCGACCTGCCGGAGGTCGGTCAGCCCACTCTGGGCTACCTCATCGGGGAGAACCTGTACCTGTATGTCGGGGAGGGTGGCGACACCGCCGATGGCAAGTACCAGAACTGCGGATCGTTCCGTGGCCCGGAGGGCGTGAGCATCACCGACATCGAACAGGTCGTGGAATCCGTGGAGAACGGCGGGAGAAACACCATCCGGATCACGCTTTCCGATGGCCATTCCTACGATGTGTATGTCCGTAACGGCAAGGCCTCGCAGGGCCTGTTCCCGGATGCCGCCACGCTGAACGCTCAGCGTCCGAACCCGTCCGTGGGCGAGTACGCCTTTGTCGGATCGGGCTTCCCGGCGGACATCTATGTCTGCAACACGGCGGGCACTTGGACTGATTCCGGTGCTGACTATGACGGCGACAATGTTGATCTGACGGACTACGCCACCAAGGCGGAACTCAGTCAATTAGAGGCCGAAGTAGCCG
>Ga0310690_10001588_pt1 | contig 39877 bp, 58 predicted proteins | sample AusTroGonzalo_MG_2_FD_207661 | JGI IMG/M metagenome (GOLD analysis project Ga0310690, IMG submission 207661) | Bovine rumen microbial communities from tropical cattle in Woodstock, Queensland, Australia - Gonzalo_04 (v2) (version 2) | ecosystem: Host-associated > Mammals > Digestive system >... | reverse complement strand
AAGCAGAAACCGCGCTTCGCGAGATTCGATCCGCGATCGATTCCCTCCGGGATGAAAGGCAGAAAGAAGTCCTGACAAGGCGATATATCACCGGACAGGGATTCAAGGAAATCCGGGAAGCAATGCACTACGAGGAAACCCAGATATACGTGATTCACGGACGCGGGCTTTTCGAAATCAACCGCTGGTTGAACTCTCGAAGCCTGCGGGCATGATATCCCGGATTAAGCACCGACAGAGATCGGCATCCGGTAGAATGGAGCAGGAAAGATGCTGGAAATACGGCCTTGTGATTTCGGGCTGGCGCAGGATTTCGTCAGGGCGAATCACCGACACAATAAACCGCCTGCGGGACATAAGTTTTCGATCGCGTGCTATGATAACGACCGACTCTGCGGGGTTGCTATGGTCGGGAGACCGATCGGAAGGTATCTCGATGACGGATTAACCCTCGAAGTGAATCGATGTTGCACCGATGGAACCCGAAACGCCTGCTCCATGCTATACGGCGCGGCGATCCGGGCCGCGAAGGCCCTCGGGTATAAAAGGATATTCACATATACCCTAAAAAGCGAACCGGGGAGCAGTCTGAAAGCGTCGAACTGGGTATGCGATGGCGAAGCCGGCGGAACTCATTGGACGGGCCAGCGATACGCACAGATCGAAATGCAGATCGGCGAACCGAAAATCAGATGGCACAAAGACCTAAAATAGGAGGTTAGCGTAGTAGTGGAAGAGTTTTTGAAATTGAGAAAACGTCTTTTAGATGCTCTTTTAGAAGCATCAAAAGACTACCCCGGAAAACGGTATGAAGGGGAGATGGAAGTTGCGTTCCATTACCCCGGAATATATGACGAAGTTACCGTGGGTGAAGATGAAAAGGACTTACCGGACGAGGTAATAATCCGAGCAGATTTCTACTTGATCGGACCGAATCGTCACTACTCATGGAAAGGAACAACCCTTGCAGAAGCAGTAAAACGGGCATCGGATGATATTGATGTGTGGATTGCAGGATGGAAGGAATGTGACGGGGATGCTGATTGAGGTTAAAGAATTTATCGTTGTTCCGATAGGGAAAACACCGTCATTGTCAGATTGTAAAAAGGCAGTTGGTTTATCCATGGAACATGCTTGCTTTGTCCGAATGAGATGGAGGGTAAATTATAGCGGAGATTACACAAGACTTGTTGGATCGAGCGATGATCCGATGAAGATTTTTGAGGATTTGCCGAAGGTTTATCCGGTATGAGTTAGTACGCAAAAGGAGCGAAAAGCGGAGTAAAACGGAGTTTATTCCATGCTATAATACATCCATCAAAGAGCGGCCTTTTCGGGCCGCTTGTTTTAATGGAGTGCGCTCCGGGCCTGACCTTCCTCGGGGTGACGGGATGGCATGAAAAACAGGCGGGGGTTGCCAGCATTATCAAAGAAGGTCAAAAAAGGAGGTCAAAATGAATGAACTGCGGATTGAATATCTGTCTCCAAACGATCTTACTCCGTACGCGAATAACGCGCGAAAACATGCGCCGGATGACATTGAAGCGATCAAGAAATCAATCCTCGAGGATGGATTTAATGACCCCGTCGGCATCTGGGGAGATCAGAATACCATCGTCGAAGGACATGGCCGACAGATCGCGGCGATCGAACTCGGACTAGAGAAGGTTCCCTGCATCCGACTTGACCATCTGACCGATAAGCAACGCCGGGAATATATGATCCGGCACAACCGAACCGCTGAACTTTCTGCGTGGGATTTCGCGACGCTGGAAGAAGAATGTGCCGCGCTGGCGATCGAGGGCCAGAACTTCCCGGAACTGAACTTCACTTTCGCGGACTCTGCTTCGCTGGATGATCTTTTCGCGCCAGCCCCGGAAGGAAGCGAAAAGGAAAAGAAACAGATACAATGCCCGCATTGCGGGGAATGGTTCACGCCTTGATCCTGTATCTGGCATCGCCGCATACGATAACCAGATTCAGGGGGGGGTGTGATGAACTCTTGCGTTTATTTATGGCCGGCGGCATATCCGGCAACCTGAAACCCTTCTGGTCTGATGTGAGTAAAAGGATCGGCCGGGGCCAGCAGATCGATCAGGCGAAAGGCGAAGCGATCCGGGATTTTCTGGGTAATGCGGAAGCCGGTTTCGGCGACTATATGCCGTATATCCTCGAATCCTTCTTTTATGCTGATCCTGATACCGAAAGGCTTCTTCCCTATTTCGGCGACTTCCTGCTGGACTCCGGCGCGTTTACTTTCATGCAGGGGAACGGCGGGGTTCCGAACTGGGACGAGTATACGGAAAGATACGCGGACTTCATCAACCGGAACAAGATCAAGAAATACTTCGAAATGGATGTAGATTCCGTCGCTGGCTATGCGACAGTAAAGCGGCTTCGGGCGAAGCTGGAAAGACTTACCGGGATTCAGCCGATCCCTGTCTGGCATCGATCCCGGGGAAAAGACGAGTATATCGGATCGTGCAGGGATTACCCTTATGTGGCGATCGGCGGGCTGGTGGATGGCGCGAAGAAAGGCGAGTACGCCCGGCAGTTCTGGAAGTTCTTTCCGTGGTTCATCAATACCGCGCACGAAAACGGCGCGAAGATTCACGCGTTAGGATTCACTTCTCTCGAAGGCATCCAACAGTACCATTTCGATTCGGTAGACTCGACCGCATGGACAACCGGGAATCGCTTCGGATATCTATACTGGTTCGATGGCCGGACGATGCGGAAGCGCGACGCGCCACCCGGCCACAGGATCAGCGATAGCAGGGCGGCCGCCCTGAATAATTTCGCCGAGTGGGTCAAATTCCAGAAGTACGCAGATAAGCATCTGTGATACATATCGTTGTTCCCCTATCCCAACGTAAAAAAACAAAGGAGATTGAAAACCATGAATACCCTCTATCTTTTCATCGAAATCGTCGCTTGTTTCTCTGCCGTGATCCTGATCGCGAAGGCCTTCGGGAAGTACGGCCTGATTGCATGGATCGGGATCGCTTCTGTTCTGGCGAATATCATTACCGCGAAAACATCGAACATTCTCGGACTGGATGCCGCGCAGGGAACCGTCCTTTTCGCGAGTACATTCCTCGCGACTGATATTCTCTGCGAGAAATACGACAAGGAAACGGCCAGAACGGGGGTTCTGGTGGGCTTGTTCGGATCGGTAAGCCTGATCGTCGCTTCACAGATCGCGCTCTTATATACGCCCGTAGAGTACGATTACGCAGACCCGGCAATGCAGATACTTTTCGGCCTGAATCTTCGGATTACTGCTTCCTCCATCGTTATGTATCTGATCGCGAATCTGGCCGACATCGCGATCTTCGATAAACTGAAGCAGATCACCGGCGGTAAATGGTTATGGTTGCGGAATAATGCCGCGACCATCCTTTGTAACTGCCTCGAAAACTTCGGTTTCATCTTCCTTGCCTTCCTCGGAATCTATTCCGCGGAACAATGCTTCGAGATCGCGATCGCGACCAGCATTATCGAGATAATCGCGGCCGTATGCGATACGCCTTTCGCGTATCTCGGGAGGAAGATCAAACCCTTACGGGGGTGATCGAAATCGGCCGGAAAGGGAAATACGCGGACTGGTTAACCCCGGATGGATTGACCACCGTGACCGGCTTCGCTCGGGAAGGATTATCCGACACACAAATCGCGATGAAGATCGGGATCAGTACTTCGACCTTCTGCGAGTGGCAAAACAAGTTTCCTGAATTTTCGGAAGCAATAAAAAAGGGAAAAGCACCGGTCGATATCGAGGTCGAAAACGCCCTGCTGAAAAGGGCACTCGGATACGATTATGAAGAAGTAATCACAGAGGTAGAGGAACTCGGCGAAGGCAGACAGAAGAAGCACATCCGAAAGATAAAAAAGCACATGCCCGGTGAAACCGCAGCGCAGATATTCTGGCTGAAAAACCGCAGACCGGGCAGATGGCGCGATAAGGTCGAATCCGCGCCAGAGGTCGCGAACGAACTGCTTCAATCCCTGATGGAACTCGAAAGAAGGTCGCAAGCATGATCGAATGGAGCAGTAAGCAATCCGATCTGATAATGCTTCCCTTCGACCGGACTCTGGACTGGCTGGAAGGCACTCCCCGATCCGGGAAGACAACCGCAGGAACAATGCGCTTCGCTCGGCATCTGCTTCGATCCAGAGATAATAACCATCTGGTTACCGCGTATTCAGCGGAACAGGCTTACCGCTTGATAATGGACGGTGACGGATTCGGACTGATCCACATCTTCAAAGGACATTGCAGAACATCGCATGATGATTCCGGCGCACATCTGCTGATCTCACTTCCTGACCGGGAATTAAAGGTTTACTGGAAAGGCGGAGGGAAAGCGGACTCATACAAAGCGATTACTGGTATGAGTCTCGGATCGGTTTACTTCTGCGAGATCAATCTTCTGCATGACAGTATGATTCAGGAATGTCTTCGCAGAACATATGCGGCCAGAGACAGATGGCACATCGCGGACCTGAATCCTCCATCGCCGGCTGATCCATGCATCAAGAATGTCCTGAATGTGCAGGACTGCCGATTCATGCACTGGACATGCAGAGATAATCCGATCCTGACACCGGAACGGCTGGCAGAGATCGAAGCAGCTTGCAAGAAATCTCCATTCCTCTACAAGCGCGACTGGCTGGGCGAAAGAGTAATTCCCGAGGGTGTGATTTACTGGATGTTCAATCCAGAGAAGCACATCCTGAACCGGATTCCTGATGATTTCCATCCTGTCGAAGCCTTTGTAGCAGGAGACGGTGGAACAACAGACGCGACATCGATTGCTTTCTTCATTGCCGGATTCTTCGGCGATCCTTACTTCGGCGCGAAGGACTATCGCTTGTACATGGTCGGAGACTGGTATTACAACGGTGGTCAGATGGCAATGAGCGATCAGGCGAAGCACATCTGCGGTGAGTTCCTTCCATACATGCGCCAGAAGTACCGCATGAAGGAATCCGATGTGTACATCGATCCGGCTTGCAAGGCCTTACGGCTGGAAATCGAGAAATACGGCGTGATGACCAGTGGCGCGGACAATAACGGGCATGATGTCAAAGGATCATCCAAAGGATTGAAAGTCGGTGTGGAAATGCTTCAATCCGCGATCAATGACGGGAGATTCTACATTGTCGAGGATGAGCGATACGGATCAGAACCGTTTGTGAAGGAAGCCGGCTTGTATTGCGTGGACGAACACGGAACACCAGTCGATGCATACAATCATGTAATGGACTCTGTGAGGTATGGAAGTAATCACTTCCTTAAAGCCTACGGTCTTTGGAGTTGATCGAATGGGAATCAGAGATTTTTTCAGGAATCGGGTGAACAGGATGGCCGAAAACATGGATGTTTTCAAAAAGGATGTATTCGAACTGGAAGGTGTTCCGGCTTTCCGGGAGTATTACACCCTTTATATTTTCATCTGGCAAGCGATCTACAAGGGATACTATAAGGACTGGCATCAAGTGCCCTTGAAGACGATCCGCGATCCGAAAGGTAAGTATCGCACACTTGCGACCATGAACGCAGGAAAGATGGCATGTTCGCAGATGGCGCGGTATGTGTGGAATGAAAGATGCTCCATTACTGCCAGCATGAAATCCGCACCGGAAGAAGATCCGCTGAACGGCTTCCTGCAATTCGTATTGAAGGACAATCGCTTCGGGAACTCCTTCGGCGATCTTCTCGAAAAGGCTTTCGCGCTGGGTGGCGGAGCATTGAAAGAATGGGTGGAAGTCCCGAAGGACGAGAACGGAAACGATATCGGGGAAGGTAAGGTCAGGATCGGATACACAATGGCGAGCCAGTTTGTGCCGACCGCATGGGATAACTCGCGAGTGTATTCAGGGATCTTCGTAAGCCGGGAAGCCCGGGATGGTTATTACTATACGGTTGTCGAATGGCATCGGCTGGATGGAACAACCTACCGCGTAACAAACGATCTTTACCGGATGCCGATCAAAGGCACAGAACCGCAGAACATCCTCGGCTGGTGGTATCCTCTGGACAAGGTTTATCCGCTTCTCTCCCCGGATACGGTCATCGAGGATGTGCAGAACGCATTTTTCCAGTATATCCGGCCATTCGGCGCGAACTATGCGGACGATAATTCTCCGATGGGGATGAGCATCTACGCGCCAGCACTGAACACGCTTCACGGACTGGACATCATGTTCGACAGTCTGCAAAGGGAATTTGTTCTCGGTAAGAAGCGGATCATCGCGCCAGCGCGAGCGATGAAAGTATCGGCTGGCGTGAATGGCGGAAAGCCCGAACGATACTTCGATGCGGATGATGAGGTCTGGGAAGCACTCGCGACAGATAACCCGGAAGACCTGAAAGTTGTCGATAATTCTGTCGATCTTCGTGTAGACCAGCACATCACCGGAATCAATGGCGATCTTTCCATCCTGTGTGCGCAGATCGGCTTCGATCCGGGAACACTGTCATTCGATGCGATCAAAGGCCTGAAAACCGCGACAGAGGTCATCAGCGAGAACTCGAAGACATTCAGCACAGTCAAGGCGCATGAAAACATCCTGAAAGACGCGCTGGAACAGATGGTTCACGCGATCTTCGATCTGGCTGCGCGGTACGGCCTGACATGGGAAGGAAAGAGCATCGAAAGCATGATTTCCGGTGGGTATTCAGTCGCGATCACCTTCGATGATTCGATCATTCAGGACAAGAACGCAGAAACGAATCAGGGGATCGCGCTTGTCGGTGCCGGCCTGTTGAGTAAGAAGAAATTCATGGTCGATACGCTGGGATATACACCGGAGGAAGCGGATGCAGAACTCGCACAGATCGCGGAGGAAGGAAAAGCGAACACCGCGAATGTGATGAACCTTTTCGGAGGTATGGCATGATCTGGATCATTATCGCTTTTTGTGGCGGATGTTTCCTCGGATTCTTCCTCGCGGCCCTCTTGAAGGCGAGTGGTAATCAATGAATCCCAGATACATCGAGGAAATGGGCTGGCGGATGGGTGAAGTGTATGCGGCAGTAACAGACCGGATCATTATCAATCTCGCAAAGCATTTCCCGTATATCGCGGAAGGCGCACCAGTTACGGAAACATGGAATTACCAGATTCGGAAACTGGCTGAAATGGGTCAGGTAACACGCGAGACAGAAGCGATCATCCTCGAAAGCATGAAGGGCGCAGATCAAGCCCTCGCAGATGTGCTGGAAGAAACCATCCGCGAATCCATCAAGCCTATCGAAAAACCATTAAGAACGGCGGCAGAAAAGGGACTTCTTCTCGGCGGAGGATTCCTGCCACCGGAGACCGCGCCAGCGATGACGCAAGCCTTTTCCGCGTTCTATCGGCAGTCTGCGGATAAACTGAATCTGGTAAACACCGTAATGCTGGAAAGCACGCAGGAAGCATACCGCGCGACAGTCGCGGATATTGCGAACCGGATCGAACGAATCCAAGGCATCCTGAACACCGAGACTGGCGAAGTTGTGACAGGCGTATCCACTCTGAATGAAGCAGTCCGGGATGCAGTTCGGAAGATGGCGGAAAATGAGATCACCGGATTCATCGATCATGGCGATCATCACTGGACACCGGAAGCCTATGTAACAATGGACATCCGATCCACGCTGGCGAACACCGGTAGAGCTGCGATCTTCGAACAAATGGAAGAGTTCGGCGATGATCTGTACATGGTTTCATACCATGACGGAGCGCGACCTTTGTGTTATCCGTGGCAAGGGAAGGTCATTTCCACATCTGGCAGGAGAGGAAAAACGAAAGACCTTGACGGGAACGAGATCGAGATCCATTCGGAGGATGAGATCGAATCCTTCCGGTATGGCGGAGGTCTGTTTGGTGTCAATTGCGGTCATTATCCGATCCCGTTCATTCCGGGATTCAGTAAACCGCAGGAAGTCCAGCAGACAGAGAAACAAGCCGAAAAAGAGTATCAGGAATCCCAGCAGCAACGCGCACTCGAAAGAAAGTATCGATACGCGAAACGGGATCTGATGGTGGCAAAGGCGCGAAACGATCCAGATGAAATCACAAAGCAGAAACTTCGGGTGAAAAATGCCCGGACGGAACTGAATGATTTCTGCGATGAGACAGGACGCGCAAGACGGGCGAATCGGGAACGGACACCGATCAACGCGACATGGCCTGACGAATGAAAGGAGGGACAAGCATGTGCGAACATAAACGGCTGAAATATGTCGGCAAGCGCGGAGAAACGAAGGTCTTCTGCGCTGACTGCGGAAAGGAACTCGACAATTCCTTCCTGATGGCGGAAAACGCGCCGAATCAGCCAGCCGAAGAAGCACCGAAGCCGAAAGCACCAGCGAAGAAAAAGCCGGCGAAAAAGGCCGAAAAAGGAGAATAAACGATATGCGGAAACTTGTGGAAATCATGTTCGATAAAAACAAATGGTACATCGAAGCAGTCGGCATGTCCGGTGAAACGAAGCCCAGTGAAGGCATTGTCACCGGAAGCAAATTCACAGAAGCGGACACCGGGATCGAAAGCCTGTTCGATGAGGAATCCGGCGAATGGTTCGCGCAGAACACCGGGAATGGCAGGACTTCCATCGCTGGCGCGACTGTGACACTCGGATCATCCCCGAAGTATGACGGATCGGAAAAGACACAGACAGTATCCAGCGTGAAACTCGGCGCGACAACTCTGGTCGCGGACACCGATTACAAGGTCAAGGATAACAAAGCAACGGATGTCGGAACTCATGTCCTGCACATTGTCGGCATCGGCAGTTATACCGGAGTTGTCGCAGAATCCTTCCAGATCGCGAAAGGCGATGGATCGGTGACTGCTTCACCGGATTCCCTGTCCCTGACAGAAGGCGGTGATTCCGGCGAATCCGCGCTGACCGTTACGGGCGATGGCGCACTGTCCGTTGAATCTTCTGCGGTAGCAGTCGCGACTGCGGAAATCGTTGGATCGAAGGTCATTGTGACTCCTGTCGGCGAAGGAAGCGCGACCATCACTGTCACTCTGGCGGATGGCGATAATTATACTGGCGGAAATGATACAATCTCCGTCACTGTCGCAGCTGCCGAATAACGATGAATGAGTATCCGAAAGGATGCTTTTTTCATACCACCCCGGCTGGCGAGCCGTAAAACACGCAGACTCGACCAATCGTCAATGGTCGTTAAAGGAGGACGTAAAAATGGCAGAGTTTTCTCGAAAGTTCCTGATGGATCATGGAGTACCGGAAGATCAGGTCGATGCGATCATGGCAGCGCGGAATCAGACAATGAACGATACCCTTTCCGGGTATGTGGCAAAGGCTGATGTTCAGGCGCAGATCGATGCGGCGGTGGCTGCGGTACCCAAGCCCGATCCGATTGATCCGAAAACAACCCCGGAATACATGGCACTCGCGCAGGAACGCGACATGCTTCGCACAATCGGCGGAGACGAGTTCCAGATCGTGAAACCGAAGTTCCGTGAACAGATTTTCGGTATGCTGGATCGAAGCGAGAAAGCACCGGAGATCAAGGATCAGCTGACCGGCCTTCGGGAGAAATGGGAAGAAATGTTCATCCCGGAGAAATCCGAAGAACCGAAGAACACTCCACAATTCTCGAAGCAGCCCGGGCATCCGGGCACGAATCCCGAAAGCGCGGAAGACAAACTGGTTCAGCAGCTTTCCGCGCAGTGGTAAGAACAAAGAAAGGAATGAATCAACATGGCAAACTCCATCAATTATGCGGCCGTATTTAACCGCATCCTTGACGAAAAATTCTATGTGCTTCCCCGGACGATGTGGATGGAAGACTCCAACCCCGGTCTGGTATGGGAAGGCGGAAAAGAAATCAAAGTCCCGAAACTCGGCATGGACGGTCTCGGCACGATGAACGGCTATAAAGCCCCGGCCGGCGATCTGACTCTGGCATGGGAAACCAAGACCCTCGAATGGTATCGCGGACGGAATTTCCAGATCGGTCGGTATGATGTTGACGAAACCAACTTCGCACTGACTGTCGGGAACGCGCTGAAAGTGTTCCTGAATGAAAAGGTGATCCCGGAAATCGACTGCCTGCGTATCGCGAAGGCCGCACAGGGCGCAATCGCGTTCGGCACTGTCGTTCCCTATGCTTCCGCCAGCATCACCACCGCGAACATCCTCGATCTGCTGATGGCGGATATCGCGAAGGTGCAGGACAAGATCGGCGAAACCGAGCAGCTCTACATCCAGATCGCGACTCCCCTGAAAAACCTTCTGGAACGTTCCAGCCAGATCACCAAGTACCTGAACGTGAAGGACTTCCAGATCAGGAACGCGGTGCTTTCCCTGAACGCGCTGAACGATCAGTACCTGATCGGCACTCCTTCCGGATATATGCACTCTGTCTTCGGCCTGAATGACGGTGTGACTGGCGGACAGACTGTCGGCGGTGTGACCTTCGCTGATCTCGGACCGAGCATCAACTGGATCATCGCTGCCCGTCCTGCGGTGGATGCTATCGCGCGTCCCCAGATCAACAAGGTCATCGATCCTGACCTGAATCAGGAAGGCGAGTTCTGGAAGATCATGTTCTCCGTCTACCACGGCGCGTGGATCATGGAGAACAAGGGCGATGGACTGCTGGTCAATGTGGACACTGCTTCCGCTGATGACCTGACCATCACTTCCGAAGCCGGCGCGACTGCCGGTGCTTCCACTGTCACCGTTTCCGGTGTATGCCCGGATGGTTACAAGTACATGTGGAAGGCCGCGAACGGCACTGCACCCACTGTGACCATCGGCACCGCGCTTTCTGTGACGGATGGATGGGCTGATCTCCCGGCTGATGGCAAGATCACTTCCACCAACAACTACAAGATCACTGTCGCGCTGGTTGCGAAGTCCAATAACAAGCCGATTGCCTACGGTGACGGAACCGTCTCTGCCGGCACCTGATAAGGAGTGAGAGCATGAGTGCGATGGTAGACTTCACATATTATTCGAATGTCTACAAGGGAAGCGAAGCCGATGCGACTTCCTTCCCTGCACTCTATGCTCATGCTTCCCGGATTGTTGGACTGCTTACCCGGTGGCAAGTGACGGAAGAAACCTTTCCGAATTTCGATTCCATGACGCAAACGATGATTAAACTCGCGATCTGTTCGCAAGTGGACTTCTTCGGGATCAATGGCATCGAAGCAATAAACAGTGGAGACAATGCTGGATTTACTGTCGGAAAGGTCACTGTTCACGGTTCGCAGTCCTCCGGGAAGGCCGGAGCGATGAGTGCATACATCAGTCCTGCCACGCTTTCATATCTGGAACAGACAGGCCTGATGTATCCGGGAGTAGGTGTTGCGCAGTGCTGAAACCTATTCCAGCATGTATCCTGCGGACAACCGCAACCGTCAATGCTTGCACCGGAATAGACCGGTACCAGAATCCAACCTATTCCACCTACACGATCAAAAAGGTGCATCTGCAACCTACGAACGAGATCCGCAAGACTGCGAACAATACGGAATGTACACTTCGAAGCATCCTGTTCGCTGATGCTCGGCACTCGACTTCTCTGGACTGGTGGAGCATTTTCAATACTGCACACAATGCCGGAGGGGATGTGAAGGTGATCGTTCGAGAGCAGGAATACACCGTTTTCTCCGTGGATGAACTTCGCGACAATGACGATCAATTTCACCACTGGGAAATCGGTCTGGTGTAAGGGGTGAGGGTATGCCGATTCGAATCAATATTGATCCGAATAGATGCGCTGCGAAAGTAATGGGCGCATGGAACAAGCAACTCTACGCCTTGTCTGGACAGATATTGCAGGACTGCAATGAATTTTGTAAGGAAGATCATCGAACACTGATCCTTTCCTCTGGCCCAGCATCAAGATTGAGTGAAGGTGTTCTGGTCTGGGATACGAAATACGCGAAAAGGCAATACTGGGATATCCAGACATCACTTACACCCGGACGGACTTGGAAGTGGTGCGAAACCGCGAAGAAAAAATATCGAAAAAGATGGCAGGAACAAGCCGAGAAAGGATTGAGGGATAATCTATGAGCGATGTACCAGTAAGCACTTCGATCCTGAATCTGGCGATTGAAAGTGTAATGGACCTGATCGATGCTCTGGGACTGTTTGCGACCATTCACAGGGGCGCACTTGCCACCGGAAATGATCTGTCCTGCGAGATCGGGCCAACCTCACCGGAAGCCGTTTTTCTCGATAAAAACAAGTATATTCCGGTTGATCTGACGATCAACGGAAAACACGAGAATCTTCAAACCTTGTCCGATGCGCTGAATGGCATCGATTATTCATTGACAATGGCAACTTCTTATCCTTACGGAAACGGCTGGAACATCGTTGACATCGAAACCATGAACGAACCGCAAGTGATCGGAAGGGAAGACAATGGACAATGGCTGATGGCCTTCTCGCTTCTGGTCAAGGTCGAAACCCTTACTCCTACGCCTGAACCTGAACCAGAACCGACACCAGAACCAACACCAGAACCCGGGCCGGATTCCGAACAGGAACAGACGGACGGAGAATAAAACGAAAGGATGAACGAATATGGCTTTCAAACCCGTATGGGCCAACAAACTCGAAATCGGCGTATCGGCTGATACCTCCACTCCTCCGGTATGGAGTTATGCTGATCTCTGCAAAGGCATCGAGAGCATGACCTTCGCCAGCAATGAGCAGAACCAGCAGTATTTCTTCCTCTGCGGAGAAGGCTTCGCGCATAACGAAGTCACTGGCGGTGCGCCTGAACTCCAGATTTCCGGTCGGCGGATTGCCGGCGATACCGCGCAGGATTACATTGTCGGAAAGCAGTTCGCGCTGGGTGAGGATCGTAATTCCTCCGTCCGTATCACCACGGCGGAAGGGAAGGTCATCACTTGCGACTGCTCTATCGGTGATGTGGTATCCTTCGGCGGAAACACGCTGGATGTGAACACCTTCGGATGTACCATCAGATTCAATGGCGAGCCCAGCGTGACGGATGCTTCTGCTTAATGGCATAAGGGGAGGGGGCTTTCCCCTCCCCTATTTTCAAGGGAGGTCAAACCATGAAACATCTTTTCAGATTTAGGAGAGAAATCACACCGTATTCGGTTGAAGATAAAGTAACCTTTCGGAATGTCGATAAAACGCTGACACTCTATGTCAGGTCCGATGCAGCTGGGATTGTATCGCGGATCATCGAAGCAGAAAAGCGGATGAAGGAGATCACGATCAAAAGCGATACATGCCAGCAAGTGAACGTTGCGCGATTCTTCGCACAGTCCATATTCGGTGAGGATCAGGGAAATCAGTTGTTCGATTTCTATAATGAACCTCTGGCAGTTCTTGCAGTGTGCGGTGAATACTTCCAGAAAAGACTCGGGAAGAAGATCACGAAGGCGCAGAAAAAATGAGACTGCAAGACAATCTCCCGGATGGCGTTACGGTAGATGGCAAGTTCTACAAAATGGATTTCGACTTCCGAAATGTCCTGAAAATGATCGATATACTCGATCAGGACGATCTGATGCCGGAAGCGAAAGCCTACAATGCCTTAAAATGCCTGATGAACAGGCCGAGGAATGTCTTCCGGTTGCTGGAAGCAGTAAAAGGACTATTGTTCAAAGCACCGCGCAAAACAGGCCAGAAAGTGACGGATTTCGAGCAGGACGCAGGATTGATCCGGGCCGCGTTCCGTCAGGCTTACGGAATCGATCTTTACCGGGATAGATTGCACTGGATCGAGTTTACAGAACTTCTGAACGCGATTCCAGAAGGAAGCAGATATTCCGAAGTTGTCGGTATCCGTGTTCGACCCATGCCGGCAGCAACGAAGTTTAACCAGAAGGAACGCGAATGGCTTGCGAAAGCGAAAGCCGATGTCGCGCTGGAAGTATCCGACAAGGAACGCGAACGCAGATATCAACAGGATGTGGCGAATATCGCGATGGTTCTGATGGGAATGGCGAAAAAGGAAGTGAAGGACAATGGCTGATGGTCAGGTTGTATTCGAGATAAAAGGCGATTCCTCGAATGTAAATCAGACTGTAAAGCAAGTTACACGGAACATTCAAGACGAATCGAAGAAATGGGATACCGCAGCCAGCAATGCCACAAAAGGCATCGAAAACTCCTTCGCTTCGATGGCAGGGAAGGTTGTCGGAACTCTTACCGCTGCCGGAATCACTTCGATCCTGTTGGACTGGGGATCATCCGCAGTCGAAGCAGCTTCCGATCTTCGCGAAGTCCAGAACGTTGTGGATACCGTTTTCGGAAGCGGAGCGCAACAGATCGAAAACTGGGCGAAGAAAGCCGGAAGCCAGTTCGGTCTGACGGAAACACAGGCGAAAAAGTTTACCAGCACACTCGGTGCCATGATGAAATCGTCCGGTCTGGCAGGAAGCGAGATTGTGAACATGTCCACCGATCTCGCAGGACTGGCCGCAGATATGGCATCGTTTTATAATCTCGATTTCGAAACGGCCTTCGAAAAGATCCGTTCAGGTATATCTGGCGAAACAATGCCATTGAAGCAACTCGGCATTAATATGTCTGTTGCGAATCTGGAAGCCTTCGCACTGGCGCAAGGCCTTGAAAAGACATTTTCTCAAATGTCGCAAGGCGAACAGACAATGCTTCGGTATCAATACCTGATGCAAGCAACCAGCGATGCGCAAGGAGACTTCGAGAAGACATCCGAAGGCTTCGCGAACGCGCAAAGGCGGATACAAAGCGCACTGGACACTATATCCACTGTTGCTGGCGGATTCATCCTCGATACGATTGAACCGCTGATTTCGAAGACTGCGACATGGTTGGAACAGATGACCACAACCCCGGAAAGGACGGTCATTGACGATTTCAATGCAATCGAAGTCGATACCGATCAGAAGATGGCCGATCTGCAAGCAACATATGACAAGGCCAGCGATATCATCAAGTTAATCGATGAAATCCAGAAACAGACGATCACACTTAACAACGGACAAACCATCACTTTCGAAGAACTGTTCAAGGATATCGGGAATGTCGAGAAAAATGGCGGTGATGTCCGTGGTTATCTGGAATCCCTCGGTGTCGATGTCGATTATGTGATCCAGAAGTACAATGTCTGGAAAGAATCGACCAGACAACTCACATCCTCTGTTCCTGCGCTGACTGCGGTCATCAATACGGAGACTGGCGCGATTGATGGCGGAACGGAAGCATTACAGAGGAATCTCGACCAGTGGAAAGCGAACGAGGAAAAGAAACTCGCGTGGACTGCATATTATGCAAAGGCACGTGCGCTTGAAGAAAAGAAAGCGCAGATGTATACATATGAGTTTGACGAAGGCGCGGCCCGATATGCAGTAAAAAGGCAACTCGAAAAACTGGATCAGCTTCGGGAAGACCTCGGTATCTCTGGCGATGGTTATGAAATGATAATCAAAACCAACGCAGTCGGTGGTCAAGGAATCCTGACGGAAGCCGAAAAAGAGTGGAACGATGCGATTGTAACACTCGGACAGTTGAGGAAAGCGGAAGCGGATGCAGCTGCCGAATACAAAAGACAAGCGGAAGCCTTCGAGGAAGAAGATCAAAAACTGGCTGATACTTACGATTATATGATCGATAAGTATGGCGAAGAAGAAGAAGCAGTCGAAGATCTTGATGATGCCATAGAGGAACTCACACAGGATCAGATCGATGCAGGAAAATCAGCGATCACCGCGACTGATAACGCGCTGAAAGCCCTTGCGGATTATGCGGAGGGCGTAAAGGATTCCACCGCGCAAGCAGTCAATTCGATTATCAAAGGCTTCGAAAAGGTCACGAAGGCCGGCGATGATCTTCGCCAGAAGCAGAATGATCTCGCTGGCGAAGAAACCGAAGTCCTGAACAAATACGGCGAAGTCTGGGATAAGTGGGGAAGCAATAACGATGCGCTGAAACGCATGGCAGCGGATCAGGAACACCTGACCGACAAAGAACGCGAAGCCTATGAAGCACTTGTCAAGGTCAGGAACGCGCAGACCGAAGTGAATCAATCCCTCGACCAGTACAAGCCGAAAGCGATGGAGGAAGCCCTCGAAAGCCAGATCGCATACATGGAGGAATACCTCGACAATCTGGAAAAAGCACAATCGATGGGGCTTTCCGATGAATTGCTGGCTTCCCTGTCTGATGGTTCGAAGGAGTCTGCCGAATATCTGGCTGGACTGGTAAGCGATGCCGAAGGCGCGGCCAGAGTCGATGAAGCATTTCAGCGCGTGGCGGAAAAGAAAAAAGAGTTTACCGATGCGCTGGCCCAGCAGAAACTATCCGCTGATGAAATCTATGATGGACTGGTGGATAAGGCACTCGAATCGATCTCTGCTCTTGATCTGGGCGATGAAGCAGAACAGGCGATGTCCGATACTGTCGGAGGTCTGGCGCAAGGCATCGCGGATCAGGTCGGTGCGGTGCAATCTGCGGTAGACTCCATCGAAGAACAACTGAACAGATTGTCAAAGTTCGGTATTTCCTTCGAGAACAGTGGTTCTGGCTGGGAATACATTATCGGGAATATCCTCGATGGGTCTTTCGAAATGGGCCTTGATCGAGTCCCTTTCGATGGTTTTCTCGCAGAACTCCATGAGGGAGAGGGCATCCTCACCGCAGAAGAAAACCGTATCTGGCAAAGATTCAAGAATGGCGATATGTCCAGTCGGAATGTCGATTATGATATGCTCGGCGCGACCATGCGCGACAATGTAAAAGCCGGTGGGGATGTGTATCTCGATGGTCGCGTGGTCGGGAATGTGATTTCAGGGATTCAGGGACGCAGCTATAAGAATTTACAAAGAAGTGGGTGGCAAGGATGATCGTTTTCGATGGCGTAAGCCTGAATAGTGTTGCGAAAGTCGAGATCGAAGACATTCGAGTAAGCCCGATCCAGTATGACGAAATCACCAGACCCCGAGCGATTCGCGGAGGGTCTGTTTTCGTCAGAAGCAGAGCAGGAACGCGAACAATCGCGATCACTTTCGCATTACTGGAAAGAGACAAGCACCTTCGACAGGCTTCGCTGGATGCGATCTCGCGCTGGGCGAAGAATGACAAAGAATATCGGCTGGAACTCCCGTTCCATCCTGAATACTATCTGATGGCGATCTGCACAGGGAAGCCAGAACCTTCCTTGCGCCAGTGGTGGGAAGGTAAACTTCGGTTGGTATTCACATGCTATGAGAATCCTTTCTGGAACAGTAAAGCAGAGAGATCCGTATCATGCGGAACTGCGACATACATCCTCGGCGATGCTCCACCTTTGATGCGGATCGAAAGATCCGTCACAGGATCAGCGGTAACATCCCAGAGTTACGCCTTTGATGGAAAGACGATGACATTCTCGACAATCCCTGTCGGGGATGCGGTTATCGATCTGGATAACCAGACTGCGTATTCCAATAATAACGGCACAATTACAGACCTGATGCAGTATTATCTCCCGACCAGCGAATTTATCATTCCGCGAGCCGGAAGTGTTACGATCTCCGGGACTGGAACGGTTTACTTCCGGGAAAGGTGGCAGTAAATGGAATGTATCTTCCTGAATCCTGCTGGAACGACACTTTTTGTCCGGGATGACATGGAGGAAGGTCACTGGGTGCAACAGGAAATGAACCTGACCGCTTCCTTCCCTTTTAACCCGGATAAGAAGATCGAAACAGGCCAGCGGATAGCATTTCGCGATCCTGCGACAAACATTCTGCAAGTGTTCGAAGTGAACATCGTCACAAACCATTCACCGGATCATTACCAGCAGATCACCGCAGAGCATATCGCGATATCTGAACTGAACGATGAACACATCAATAAGCAGAAGATCACCGCGAAGACTGCTCTGGAAGCCCTGACAACTGCACTCACTGGCACATTATGGACTGCCGGGAATAGCACTGCATCAGGGACACAGGATGCGGATTTTTCGCGCGGTTCTGTCTGGAACGCGATCAATACAATCCAGCAGAACTGGAATGTTTACATCACACCCCGGATCACAATCTCGTCAGCTGGCGTGATTACCGGAAAGTATCTGGATATCGCGCCGGCAGAAGGAGTCTGGCGCGGACTTCGGCTTTCCGTCCAGAAGAATCTTCTCGATCCTGCGGTGACCTACGATGAATCCGAAGTTTATACCGCGCTTTACGGATACGGCGGAACGGTTGACAAACCGCGCACCGGGCAGGATGACGAGCCGGAAGAATTGACATTCGCGGATGAGGTCTGGACGCAGACTGCGGATCATCCGGCGAAACCATCCGGGCAGACCTACCTCGAATGGCCGGAAAAGACTGCTCTGTATGGCAGGAACGGAAGACCGAGATATGGTTATTACCAGAACGGGAACATCAAGACCGCATCACTCTTGCTGGAAAAGACATGGGAATCGCTGAAACAGTGCGCACAACCGAAGATATCCATCGCTGGCGGATGTGTAGACCTACATCGGCTGGGATATCAGGATCAGCCGATCCGCCTTCACGATCAGGCGATAATCGAGATCGAGGAAACAGGCGAACTGTTCTATAAGCAGATCATCACATGCGATGTGGACTTGATCGATCCAAGTGGAACGCGAGTCGAGATCGGCGATTACATCCCGAATATCATCTACATCAACCGCGAAGAAGCGAAGAAATCCGGTGGCGGTGGCGGTGGTGGCAGAGGCCCGGGAAGCCTGACCGAACTCGAAGAAAACATGACATACTATGATTCCGAATTTGTGAAGGATTCGCAACTGATCGGAATGGTTGTCGGATTGAAAGACGGTCATGGGTATATCAAGGCAGCTTCGATTGTCGCATCCATCAATGATGATGAAGGAACGAATATCAAACTGACTGCTGATACCATTGATATCGATGGACTGTTGACTGCGTTCGAGACAGAAGCGATTACATGCGGTGATATTCATTGTGGTGGTAGCATCGATGTCGATCTGGATATTGAATGTGAAGGCACTGTTTCCGGGTATTATGGCACATTCGAAAGCGGACTGACGGTCGGTGAGGATGACGCGAGTTGGCAATCCGAAACGATCCCGACATTCACTTTCTCCCAGACGCACAACTTCGTATACCGGACAAACGGTGTGGATTATACGACATCCGGGAAGATCATCGGCACAAATGGCACAAAGACGATTCATTATCTGGGAAAGGCTACCACATGAGAAAAGAAGGTATTTTCGATAATGAAGGGATATGCGATAAGGGCATATCCCTTTGTAATTCTGCTTTGAAAGACCTTGTTTCCGGTCAATATCTCGCGTTTGTGAACAAGGTCGAGCAGATCGCGAAGATCTTCGCGAACCTGAAAGATGGCATCCGTGCGGATCGCGAATCCCTCGAAGCGAATGTCGAGGAATTGAAGCGGATGAACGATGCGCTTCTGAATGAAAAAGCAAAGGACGGTGCTGAATAATGTCTGCGATTGTGGCGAACTGTGCGATCAATCTTCGGTGTGAACTGACGAAGCCTGTCAAGGTCGAGTATATTGATGGAAACATGTTCAGCATGGATAATGCTGGCAATACTGCGCATGTTTACATCTATTACAACGGACAACCGCAGGAGGTTGTCGGATCAGTATCCGCAGAAGTGATCCGGCCTGATGGCGGAACTGTCGCGGTAACTGGCGCGATGTCCGGGAATAGAGCATATGTGATCTTCCCTCAGGCAGTGTATGCAGTTCCGGGCGCGATCTCCTGTGTAATCAAAGTGACCGAAGGGACAACCACCACAACCATCGCGGCCTTTGTCGCGAATGTATATCGGTCCAGCACAGATCAGGCAATCGATCCGGGACAACTGATCCCGTCCATATCTTCCCTGATCTCTGCCATTGAAACCGCAGTCGGTTCGATTCCTGCTGATTATTCTTCCCTTCTGGCTACCATCGCTGGCACATATTCTTCCAGTAAGACATACAATGTCGGCGATTATGCATGGGAATCCGGTGTCCTGAAAAGATGCATCGTTCCGATCACTGCCGGCGAAACATTCACCGCAGCCCACTGGACAAATGCAGTGGTATGCGATGATCTTTCTGCTTTAAAGACTGCTATTAGCGGCATTTCTGACGAAATGAATGTACTCGATATCGATGTTGATTATAAGTACAGTTTCAGCGAAGAACTTGAAGAAAATCCGGCTTCTTCCTACAACAAAGAGAAATACGGCATCCGTCAGGAACTGACACAGATTACGCTGAACGCATCCAGCCCAATTCAGAGCGGCAATATCAATCTGAAAATTTCAAACGGTCTTGGCAGGGCAGGAAGCAATACAGATATTGATGCGTGGACAACCGGGATCACGCTGATTGAAGGGCATAAATACCGGATTCTGATGCGGTATATGTCCGGTACCGTTACGGTTCCGTCCGGGACAAATCCACCGTTTGCTATGATCTATAAAGCCGGTACGCATACGGCGATTAGCGGCGAAAGCAATGCGCTTGACGGATTGAATCATCAACGCATTTTTGTTGCGACAAGCGATACCATCAATCTTGTGATCCGGGTGAGTGCAAAGATCACGCTTGTCAATGCGGTGTATCAGATCATCCTTGAAGACCTGACGGTAAAGGAAAACTCCCGGAGAGCAATCACAAGGATTCCGAACGGATACCAGCAGATTGAATACATTGAGAGTTCACGCACACAGGCGGTAAGGGGATACCAGAAACTCAATCAGGATTCACGGGTGGTAATCTGTTTTGCCCAGACAGGGGAGATTGGAGAAGCGAATAACTACATTTTCGGTGCAAGATACGATTCAGACACAAGTGCGTTTTATTCCACAATCCGGGCGAACGGGCAAGTTGACTACGGATATGGCGGTTTGAACGAAACAAGCGCAATAATCAACAATGACGGGATTCATGTCTTTGATTGCAATAAGACGAATTTCTACATTGACGGAAAGTTGGTGAAAACCGCAAATGCGGCAACGTTTGAAACGCCGACAAAATCCGGAATTGCTGGGATTTATGCAAATTCAAATAATTACTTCGGGAGTGTTAGGGTTTACTATTATGCAGAATATGCGAGCGGTGTGCTGATTGCCGAATACTTCCCGTGCGTGAGATTGTCTGACAATGCGGTTGGAATGTATGATGTTGTCAATCAGGTTTTCTGCGAAAACGCCGGGACGGGATCATTCACAGCCGGTGAGAATGTCAACATTCAGACTATTACCAAAACGCTGAATGAAATGAATACCAATGAACGGGATTACGTTCAGCAAGAAGCCGACCGTGTAGCGGAAAAGGTGCGAAACGTGCAGACCGGGAAAAGCATCACGTTTGTTGCCTGTTCAGACCTTCACTATAACGTGGATTCGGTGACGGTGCAAAATGCGCTTGTGGACATGGGAGAAGGGATCAAGAAGATCGCAGAGCAGATCAACGTTGATTTCTACGCATGTTTCGGTGATATCATTTATCGCCTGACTTCGGATGCGGACTTTGACAAGGGCAAAGCCGAAGCAATCGCCGCAACAAAAATCGTCAGCGATGCGTTTGGGAACAACAAACAGTTCCGGCTGGTCGGAAACCATGATCCAAACGCAGAAGGATTGACGGGATATTTCACGGCAGATCAGATGAACGCTTTTGCCGGGATTTACAGCAACTTCCTTGTGAAAAATGATGATATGCCGTATTCCGGCATCGGATACTGCGACTTTGAACGGCAGAAAGTCCGGTTGATCGTGCTGAACACTTCGCTTTATACGCCGGAACAAACCCCGGATCAGGCAAGCACACAGTATTCTTTCCTGACGGAACAGGAGTATTGGCTTGCACAAACGCTTGATCTGTCCGGCAAAGAGGATGTGGAAGAATGGCAGATTGTGATCTGTTCGCACATTCAGCTTGACTACCAAACACGGACAATCATCGGCAGACGGTCACAAGTGCTGAACGCATACGAATCCGGCGGCACATGGTCACGGGGAGATTCTTCCTACAATTTCGCCGGGAAAAACGCCGCAAAACTCGCCCTGTATCTCAACGGGCATATGCACTCCTATGTGATCAAAAATATGAGACATCTGAACAATAGCGGCGAGGTGCAGAACACGCTGAAAATGGCGAACATCTTCGTACCGAACGCTCTGCCGGACAGGGATTATCCCGGAACGGACGGAGTGACCTATACGAAAACCGCTAACACGGCAGAGTCAACCGCTTTCCAAGTCATCACAATCGACTTTGAGAGCAAGATCGCATACGCCCACCACTATGGAGCCGGTATTGATATCGTGATGCACTATGATCCGTCAACGGCGGCAAGTTTCTCCACCGATCTGACAAGTCCGACATGGGCAAGCGTTGACACGGATATTGCAACGGTATCTGATGGAACGGTCACGCCTGTTGCCAATGGGAACGTTATGATCTACGCAAAGAGCGAAACGGACAACTGCATCGAGTGTTGGAACTATCAGGCAGTAACTTAAAGTGACCAATAACCATCAATACACATCGATACACATCGGTACACATGGGTGCGCATGAATACCCATAGATGGACATGCGCACCCATTTTCCGCAGATGAAAAAACACCCCGGATTTCTCCGGGATGCTTTTTCTGGTACTCACATCTTCCGCCTGAATCGATTATAGCATATCAGGCCCACCAGTGCAAGGGAGGGATTATATGCCAGTATTCGTAATCCTCGCGATCATTTTTATCGGAGCAGCCATATTCGGAATAATGCTGGGTGGTGATGATCCTTGAAGACTGCCGGACAAGTTGATGCGCTGATCCTCGAAATGCAGGAACTATTCAGCGCAGGATTGATATCGAGATCCGAAGCTGCATGGAATGTCGCGCTTGCCTGTGAAGGATGGTCATACACTTACGGCGCATGGGGTGCATTATGCACTCCGGCCGAGCGCAGGAAGCGGTATAAATACAATCCATCGCATACTGCGATCAAGACGAAGTGTAAAGGCTTCGATTCCGGCAACTGCACCGGATGCCAGTGGTATCCAGATGGCGAAAGAACACGAACATTCGACTGCCGGGGCTTCGATGATTACATCGAAAAGATGTTGGGCTTCGATCTGTATGGCGATACAGTATCCTCGCAGTGGAATCATGCTTCGAACTGGTGCGCGAAGGGTAAAGTGTCTGATGGTATCCCGGACGATGTGCTGGTACATCTGTTCATTTGCAAAGACGGAACATGGACGCACACCGGATTCGGATTCCGTGGCGAATCCTGCGAATGTTCGTCCGGTGTCCAGCACTTCGCGCCGATGAAGAAGAACCGATGGACTCATTGGGCGGTATGCGCTTGCTATGCGGACGAATACCATGCCGAAAATCCGCCAGAAACCGCGCCGATTGAGCCGGCGAAAGAGGATGTGGATAAATTGGAATACCCGACACTTCAACGAAGCGATAAAGGCGAAAAAGTCCGGCTGATGCAGTCTCTTTTGCTGGATCGCGGATACGATCTCGGAAAATGGGGTGCGGATGGCAGTTTCGGATCAGCAACAGAATCCGCAGTTCGCGCTTTCCAGAAGGCCAGCGGATTGAAGGCTGATGGTATCTGCGGCCCGAAGACATGGGCGATGCTTCTCGCGCCAGTTGCGCAGAAATTCTACACGGTCACAATTTCCCATCTGTCAGCGGAGAAAGCAGATGAGGTTATCAGCAAATACGGCGGATCGAAGATGGAGGAATAAGCATGGCAGAAGAAACAACGGCAGCTGCGATTTCCCGGATGGAAGAACAGATCAAGAATCTTGATCGAAGGATGAGTAACCTCGAAAAATTAACGGAGACCGTCAACAAACTGGCGATCAGCATGGAACGGTTAACTTCCAGCATGAAAGTAACCGAAGAAAATGTGGATCGCCTGCAAACGGATGTTGCAGTCCTCCATGACAGACCCGGGAAACGCTGGGAAACTCTTGTCGGCGCGATCATCGCAGCCATTGTCGGCGCGATCATCGGATTCTTTGTGAAAGGAGCATAAAACCATGATTAATTGGAAAGTAAGACTGAATAACAAACAATTCTGGGTATCCCTGATTCCTGCGCTGGCACTGGTCGTTCAGGCAGTGCTGGAAGTATTCGGAATCTCCCTCCAACTCGATCCGCTGGTCGCGAAACTGGTCGCGGTTGTGGAAGCGGTCTTCACTGTGCTTGTGATCCTCGGTGTGGTGGTCGATCCTACCACTGCCGGCATCGGTGACAGTAAACGCGCAATGACATATGAAGAACCATGGAAGGATGAATCATCCGGGGTATAACCCCAGCGCGGCGATCCACCTCCTTTGGCGGCGCGTCCTCCTGCCGGATGTGGAGTCCTTACGGCAACTGGCCGGTTCATGTACACATCCGGTTCAAGGAGGACTATTTCTGAAAGGATGTGCTGATATGCGGAAGTGAACCCCATTTGAACCCGTAAAGGGTACAATATTCCCGTTTTTACCCTGACAAAAACGGCAAAGCGAAAGCCCGGAGTGTTGAAACTCCGGGCTTTTTTTATGCTCCCCAGATAGGACTCGAACCTATAACCCTTCGGTTAACAGGCGGAATATCCCGGTTGTCGAGCATCCTTATTCATCAATGCTTTCAGCGGATTCGATTTCCGGCTGAACCCCGTTCTGAACCCGAATCAGCCTTTTTTCGACCTTTTCTCGCTCGCTTTCCTCTCGGTCCGATGATACTGAATCATACACTTTCAGGATCATTTTCGCGTCCGAGTGCCCCATCCATCTTCGCGCAGTGTTGATCTCGACACCGGAATCCCTCAAAAATGCGCAGTATGCATGGCGAAGGGTATAAGGCACAATGTCGAAATCTATCCACGGAACATCCCCGGTGCCTTTCTTTTTACCATACCATCTTTTCTGGACTCCGTTGATCGCAGTTTCCATGCAGAATAAATAACTGCTCCATGCGGACTTGAAAGCCTGAATGGTCACTGGCTTTCCTTTCGCGGATGTGATGAGCATCCCGTGTTTGCCGGATAATGCCTGTTTTAACGGCGGAAGAAGCGGAACTGTCCTTTTACTCCACTCGGTCTTCATATCGCCGGAAAACGCGTATTTCTGCCCGTCTACATGCACAGATTCCCTAATGAAAATAATATCATTAGTAAAATCGATATCGCGATCGATATTCAATGCTTTACATTCTTGCGGACGAAGGCCGGCATATAGCATTGCCATAACTGCCGGATATGCTCTGTGATCCGTGCAGAGTGTCTCGATGTATGTCCTCTGCTGGGATGTGAGAATCCTTTCCTTCGGCTTTTTCCCTTTTCCGGGCTTCGCGGTTTTGTCTCTTGCCGGATTATACTGGATCAGCCGATCCGCCATAGCAGAATCGAACAACGCGCAGAATAACTGCTTCGCGCTTCTGATGTAGGATGCGGATAATCCTTTGTATTGCGTGGCATAGATTTCCTTGATATCGGAAGGAAGTATCTCTGAAAGCCATTTCCCTCCGATCTGATCCACCAAGTGTTGCAGATGGATCGCAAGTCCGGTATATGTAGAGTCTGCGACATCAGGATAACTTCTCTGCAACCATGGGATAGCATATTCCGCGACAGTCTGCCGGAGGTATCCTTTTTTCAGGCTTTTCTTATAATCCTCTCTGGCCTGAAATGCTTCCTCCGGTGACTTGCCATAAAAGGCGATGTCATGGTATTTGCATCTGAATCGTCCGTCCTTCCGCTTTTTCAGGGAAGGCCTTTTCTCGCGTGGCATTATCCGAACATTCGGACATATCCAACTGCCAGCCCATGAATCACGATCTGCTCATCTGTGAAGATCGGCTGGTATGCTGGATTGTCTGCCACAAGAAGGAATCCGCCATTCTGCGGATATACATGCTTTAATGTGGTTTCTCCTGCGATGCTTACGGCTGCGATCTGGCCCGGTTCGACTTCCGGTTGCTGGCGGATCAGAACCAGATCACCATCGATTAAAGTCGGATTCATGGAATCCCCATTGCATCGAAGCGCGAAATCCGCGCTGACTCCATCCGGTATGTCTGTGTATCCGTCCGGGTTGGTATCCGGTGATACCAGTTCGCCACATGCGATAGTCCCGAGGATCGGGATCGCTTTCCGTTGCAGATTGATCGCTCGCGCATTATTCAGAAGCGCATCGACAGAGATCCCGAACATCGCAGATATGGATTTCAGCTGATCGAGATTCGGACGCGTAAGGCCATTCTCCCACTGGCTTACCGTCCCTTGTGTGACACCGAGTCTTTTCGCGAAGGCCGCTTGCGACAGATAATGCCTTCTCCGAATATCCTTGATTACATCCGAAATCATAACATTCCTCCCCTCGGACTTCGGATATTTTATAAGAAAACTCATCATTTTACAATATTTTATTAGAAACCTATTGAAATAATTAGAAACTTCATATATAATGGAAGCATCAAGGAAGGAGGTTTCCGGCATGAATCACATGGAACTTCAATACTTCAAGACCGACAAGAACGGAACGAAATACTTCTACGATTGGAAATGCCCTCGGTGCGCCGGTTTTGGTTCTGCTGATAAATGGAAGTTCACCGGCAGCATCTGCTTCGCTTGTGGCGGAAGCGGAAAGCGCAACTCTCCGAAGATCGTCAAGGAATACACTCCTGAATACTGGGCGAAACTCGAAGCGAAGCGCATCGCGAAGGATCAGAAGCGGATCGCGGAAGCGCAGAAATACGCAGAGGAACACGCAGACGAGATCGCGGAACAGAATCGGAAGGAACTCGAAAGGCGATACGCTGATTTCGGATGCGGTGCTGACGGAATCGGATATGTCCTGAAAGGGAACACATTCCCGATGAAGGATCAGATCAAGAAGGCTGGCGGAAGATGGATTTATGGAACATGGGTATGTCCGGTGGAAATGTCCGGGAAGGGCATTACTTCCAAAAAGATCGATCTCGCAGGACATGTCGGATGCGGATCGATGATGTGGTTGGATGACTTTGATCTGTATGATGCGATCAATGGATAAGGAGGAAAAATCAGATGACGCGGAACGAATACATGAATCGGGCTTTCGATGCCCTTTCCGAAGGACGGATCACCGAGGAAACATATGATGCGATGTGTGAAAATGCCGACATCTTCTGCGATGAAGACGATGAACCGGAAAGCAATCTCCCGTCAACCTATGCAGAGATCGAATACGATGATTTCGATGATCCAGAAGCGATCCTCGGCGCAAGATTCGATGACATGAACTATCTGCACTATATGGAAAGGTAATTCCTGACCTCGGCAGACGATGCCCGGAACTCCCGGACATCGCAGCCGATGCCAGAAGGCACCGAGAAAATCAAGGAGGTATATCCCATGAAGATCAATTATACGGAAGAAACCATCCAGAAAGAATCCATTAGTGTCCTGCTGGCATTGCTGAAAGAGTATGCGATTCAGAAGCGCGAAGACTGGCGGAATGGCGAAGCATACCAGACCGAGATCGAGAAGATCGAAGCCGAGATCAAGCGCAGAATGATTCGGTATGAAGAAAGAGTATTCTTCCTGCAAGGGTCGGACATCAAAGATTATGAGAAGCGCGGATATGCGGCATCCTGCGAAGTATACCATGAAGAACATCTGACTCGCGAACAAGCGGAAGAAAGTCTGGAAAGATCGCTCAAATACTGCGAAGAACAAGGATATCTTGTGCTGGAATCCGGCATCGTTGAAGTGGGAGGATAAGCATGGAAATTCACATCAGGAAGACGATCCTGAATCCGAATCTGCGCAGCCCGGACGGATATCAAGTTTCCTGCGCCGGCATGAAAGCCAGATTCAAGCCCGGAGAAGAAGAACTGATCGAGCAGTGGATGATGGCGATCTGGCATCAGGAAGAAAATCCCTTCTTTCCGGTGTTCTCGCCAGCATATCTGTATTACGACATCGACTGGGATTGCGATCATGTCCTTTATGCGAAGTATGAGCGCATTTCCTGACATGGACAGACGAAAGCCGGATTCCGGCTTTCGGAGTCCGTGCCAGTAAAAGCACGAAACCGGGGAAACCCGGTAAATTTTTCCAATGGATTATTAGTAAACCTATTGATTATACGATCAGCTGGCATTATAATACTGATTAGAAAATATTTTTTCCATAGAAAGGAGGAATCGCCATGAACCTCATCAAGAAACTGCGCGTGAATAAGGAACTGACGCAGGAACAAGTCGCGAAGGCTTGCGGTGTCACGCAGTGCACTGTCGCGATGTGGGAGAAGGGAATCTGCTTCCCTCGGGCCGAGAAAATCGGCACTGTTGCTTCGGTGCTGGGATGCGAACCGGATGATCTGCTTCGGGAAGCGGAAGCGCGGAAAGAAAAGGCTGGGTGATGATATGGAAAGGCTGGTCACTGTCAAGGATATCTGCGAAAGATATGCCTGTTCAGGGAAGACCGCTCGGAAGTATCTCCGGCAGATGTTCCACTTCGAATCCCCATTGACCGCGCCGAAATGGGCACTGGATGAATGGGAAAGATCCCGGGCGATTGATCCGGGAATGGCAAGAACGATTGTACCAAGAAAGAGGGGCTAACGATGAACGATAAGGAAATCCGGGACTTGCTGAATAGCAAGACGATCACTGTCGGCGAGATCATGGATCGGATCGATGCGGTGGAAGAAAAGACATTCATCGCAGACCATGAATCCTACAATCTCGGTGTCAATTCGATGAAAAGCGCGGTTATCACGATGATATACACGATCATCGGCGAGAAGCAGAAGAAGCATCTGGAAGGGGTGGCGTGAATGATCTCGACAGTTGTTCCAGATGCGCCGTATATCCGGGAAGCGGAAACAATCGGTTATCCGACAGACGATTCTCCACTGACGATGGCAAACCTCGACCTTTCGAAGGCTGATCGATTGCTGAATCAGGTGTACATGCACATCAGCCAAGCGGCCAGCAAGACGGAAGGAACGATGTTCGATCCGCTTGTGATGGATCTTCTGTTCAATCTCGGTGAGTTCCAAGGTGAAATCTTCAAGGTGAAATCCCAGATCGAAAGGAGGGAACTGGATTGAAAAGTCGGTACATCTATTGCCCGATGACACCGAAACGGATCGGCCGGCGCGTAACGCTGGCAACACGTATCCGGCGAGCATTGGCAAAAAAAGAAAAGCCGGATGTATTCGAGATCATCGGCTATTGTGCGCCAGTATTTCCGCACAAGTAAAAATCCGGGATATTCATCCCGGATGGCGAATCGAAGGGCTAACAACGAACCACCGAAGACATTCTATCACAATAGTCTCCGGTGCGCAAGCGGAAGGAGAATCTTATGAATATGTTCAGAACACTCCGTGCAGACGAAATCGACTGTCGGATCGCACAGATCAAGAAGGACGGAAGCGGACTTTCGCTTCTGCTCTATAAGGATGCCAGATGCGACCAGAACATCCTCGATGAGGTTGTCGGTCCGTATAACTGGAAGCGCGAGCATACCCGGGACAATCGGAACTGCATCGTTTCGATCTGGGATGCTGAAAAGGCGCAGTGGATCAGCAAGGAAGACACTGGCACCGAGTCCAACACGGAACGCGAGAAGGGACTGGCTTCCGATTCATTCAAGAGAGCATGTTTCAACTGGGGAATCGGGAGAGAGTTATATACCGCGCCTTTCATCTGGATTCCCGGCGATAAATGCAACATCAAGGATGGGAAGTGCTATGACCGCTTCACTGTTCAGGGAATCGGATACACAGAAGGTGTGATAACCGGACTGGTCATCAAGAACCAGAAAACATCGAAGATCTGTTTCACCTTCGGTGAGGTCACAGATGAAGCACCGGAAAAGCCCGAGCAGCCGGACGATGAACCAGAGGATTTCCCGAAGCCGAACAATACCGTTCCTTCTGTTCCTCCGATTCAGGATGTGAAGGCATACATCGACCGGGAACTGCTGACGATGGCAGCTGCCTATGGATTCGAAAATCCGGCATTGACTCTGAAAAAGTTCACAGAATGGCGGAAAGCCCTGATCGCTGGCGGAATCCTGCCTGACACGAAGAAGATCACTTCCATCGAGGAAGCCAGCGCGACCTTCGATGCGATCTACAAGAACTTCGCACCGTCAGAAGGTGAAAACGTATGATCGGAAAACTGGCAGGAATCCAGCATCTTTTCGGTGGAGAGTGGTTGATTACCCTCTCCACCAGAGAAGATTTCTCGGGCCAGTATGAAGCATTGAAGGATGCGCCAGTCTCATTCGAGATCAAGAAGGCATCGAACAGGCGCAGTAAGGATGCCAATGCTTTCTGCTGGGTGCTTATCGATAAGATCGCGGAGAAGATGCACCTTCCGAAATCGGAGGTCTATCGAAACTCGATCCGCGAGATCGGCGGAGTCTCCGAAACAGTCTGTATTCAGGATAAAGCAGTCGAAAGGCTTCGATCCGGCTGGGAAAAGAATGGACTCGGATGGCAGACAGACATCCTTCCCAGCAAGATTAAAGGATGTACGAATGTGATTCTGTATTACGGATCATCCACCTACGATACATCCCAGATGTCCAGACTGATCGATCTTCTGATTCAGGAAGCGGAACAACTCGGAATCCCGACATTGAAGGATGAAGCAGTCGATCTGCTTGGAAGGTGGGGAAAATGAAAAGCATCGTTCAGGATTTAGATCAGGAAAGATGCTTCCTGTGCGGAAGTATTTTCAACCTCGAACTGCATCACATCATGCATGGCACTGCGAACAGAAGGCTTTCTACTCTGTATGGGCTTACATGCTGGTTATGCAGGAATCATCACACAGGGAAATTCGGTGTCCACAATAACGCGCAGCTGAATCGAAAGTTACAGATGGCCGCGCAGAGAGCATTTGAACAGACGCACACTCGGCAAGAGTGGATGCGGATATTCGGAAAAAACTATCTATAAGGAGGTCTGGACATGGATTACTGGCAGATCAGCAAATTGATGGAAGAAGCGAAAAACGAGTGCTTAAAACCGGTCGATGATTCCTGTCTGCTGAAAGACTTTATGGAGAAATCATTTAATCAGGGAGTAACTCTGATGTTCAATGTCGCACTGCTGAAATTCGTATCGGCACAGATGGACGGTGATAAGGAATGATGGATGGCGCATATCCTCCCGGCGTAACAAATGCGATGCTGGATCAGTTGGAAGGCCGGGAAGAAGACAAGTTCTTCGAACCTGATCCGGCTTGCGAATACTGCGAGCATTATAACGGCACATATTGCACGATCGGCTGGAACAATATGGATGAATCTTACTGCAATCCCGACACGGATGAGAAAGAACCGGATGATTGGTGTCCTGATTATTCATGGAACGGCGAGCAGTTGGAAGACCCGAAAGAACCGGAAAAGCCGAAGCGCGAAGACTATCCCAGCGAAGGAAGTTTCGCAAGGGCGATGCATCACTATAACAACGATCTCCGGTTATACCGGAAGTTCACAAAGGAGGAAGATCAGCATGACACAGTGTGAAAGAATCCTTTCCTACCTTGACCAGAATGGATCGATCACCCAGCAGGAAGCAGATTCCCTTCGGATCAAACGGCTGGCTTCCCGGATATGTGAACTTCGCCAGCGCGGACATCGGATCGAAGTCGAAACGATCTCCGGGAAGAATGAGTATGGCATCTGGCACTGCGCCAGATATAGGAAGGTGCAATGATGAAATACCTTAAGGTCTGGACGAACTTCACCAACACGATCTCCCGGCTGGAAGACGATGAAATCGGACGGTTATTCCTTGCGATGCTCCATTATGCAGAGACAGGCGAAGAACCGGATGATCTTCCCGGAAATGAGTTCTATATCTGGCCCACTGCGAAACGGGATATAGATATGGCGAAGGAGTTCAACGAAAAGCAACGCGCGAACGGGATCAAAGGCGGAAGACCCAGAACCAAAACGATCCCGGAAGAACCCAATAAAACCCAAAATAACCCAGAAAAACCCAACGAAAGCCAAAAAACCCTAAAAGAAAAGAAAATAAATGAAAAGAAAGGAAATGAAATATCTTTCTTATCAGACGATGACGCAGGACGGATTCAGGATGACCATAATCGGATTCTGGACGCAGCGCAGGATGCAGGATTCAAGTCCTCCCCAGCAGAACGCGCCGGCTTGCTGAATCTGTATGCGGTTCATGGACTGGAAAAGATGATCTCCGGGATAGGTGAGTGCGTGAAGCACTCTGCGCCGAATCTGGCTTATCTCGAAGCAGTCCTGAAAGGAAGCCCGAAGAAGAAAGCCAGCGCGACAGACATCCACGGATATTCCCAGAGGGATTATTCCGGCGAACAGGCAGAAGCGATGAAGCGCATGATGTCGGATGAATGGGGGGAAGCGAAGTGAAGAACACTTGCGATTCCTGCGGATGGCAGAAGAACAAGACCGTAAACGGCTGGCAGTGCGTGAAATACGGGATTCCGCTTCATGTATCGAGGACATACTGCATCGGGAAGGAGGTCAAGCATGAAGTATCACAACCAGAAGACGAATCTGGACGGGATCGAGTTCGATTCCCGGAAGGAAGCACGGAGGTATGCTGAACTTCTGCTGATGCAGAGGGCCGGAGAAATTTACGATCTGGAAAGGCAAGTCCCATTCGTCATTATCCCGAAGCAGACCGATCCGATTACCGGGAAGCTGCTGGAACGCGAAGCAAAGTATATCGCGGACTTCACCTATCGATCCTGCAAGACCGGAAGAATCATTGTCGAGGATACCAAAGGCATGAAGACCAAGGATTACATTCTCAAACGGAAATTGATGCTCTATCGACATGGAATCAAAATTCAGGAGGTATGAACAATGAACAGTCTGCACATTATCGGAAACCTGACGCGCGATCCTGAACTTCGGACAACCCCAGCCGGAAAGAATGTGTGTTCTTTCGATGTGGCAGTCGGACGGAGGAAGAAGGTCGAAGGCCAGCCGGAAGCCGATTATTTCCGGGTGAACGCATGGAACGGACTGGCGGACATCTGCGCGAAGTATCTGGCGAAGGGAAAGAAGGTCATGGTTAGCGGCCCGGTCTCCCAGTCGAAGCGCGAGAAGGATGGCAAGTTCTACGCATCGATGGAGGTCTTCGCGGAGGATGTCGAGTTCCTTTCCCCGAAGCAGGATGGATTTACGGAGGTACAACCAGATGACATGCCTTACTGATTGTCCGTGTAGGAACTGCCAGCACAGGATTCCCGGATGCCATGCGAAGTGTGATCGATACCAGACATGGCGATTCCAGAGATCGGAGATCCTCGCAAGGATGAAACCGCAGTATACGAACCATGATGCACAACCCTTCTGGCGGAAGTATCGCAGAAGCAGTCAGCAGATCACGGGGGTGCAGAGATAATGCTTTCTTCGCAACTTTCCATCTTCGGCTTCGAGGAAGGGAAAAAGAAGCGGATGTCGGGTGAAGTGCTGGAAATCAGGTCGGATATCGCGTCTGATTTCCTCCTTCCGCGACATTATTCCGGCAGAGTCCCCAGCATTTCGAAAGCTTTCGGATGGTTTATCAATGGCGAATTAAAAGCAGTCTGTACCTTCGGAAAGCCGGCATCACCTTCCCTCTGCATCGGTGTATGCGGAGAAAAGTATTCGGAAAACGTATACGAACTGAACCGACTGTGCCGGGAAGATGGATTCACCGAACCGCTTTCGGCCTTCGTATCCGCTTGTCTGCGCCGGCTTCGCGTAATGCGCTGGATCATTGTCTCTTACTCGGATACCGCGATGAATCACCACGGATACATCTATCAGGCTTGCAACTTCCTTTATACCGGAGTCACGAAAGAACGCACCGATATTTTTACCGGGGGGGGGGCAAGCATAGCAGACATTATTCGGAAGACGATATCTCTTGCGGTATCCGGGCAGTCAGAAGCGCAAAGCATCGATATATTTACTTCTGCACATATTTGAAAGCGGAAAAGAAGGAATGGCGATCCGCGCTTCAATATCCGATCCTGCCATATCCGAAAGGCGATAACAATCCAGATTATCAACTCGGGCATTATCTGAAACAGGAAACACGAACTGACGAACGGAGGGCTAACAATGGACAAGAATGAACTGATCGTTTTCAGACTGGACTTACTCGAACGATATCTGCGGAATTACGAAACCGAGTTCTTCCGGGATGCGGTGAATCACACTGCTTTCGCGGATGATCTCGCCAGCGCGAAGAAACTGATCGAATATCTGCTGACGAAGACGGAACGGATCACTGATCCGATGAAACCGGTTATCCGGCATGGGACGCACTTCTGCGGAAACTGCGATCACCATGTAGCATCCATTGGATTGAATTACAAGGATAAGTATTGCAGCCAGTGCGGAACACCCGTTGACTGGTCGGACTTCGATGAAAGGACTGGTATATGATGGGTAAACTGATTTTCAGAGTATGCAGGAAGCTGCGCGAGAAGAAGATGCTTCCGTGGTTCATCTGGTCACCGGTCTACGATAAATGGCATCGGGTGGGGCGGTGAACCATGAAACAGAAGATTTTCACCATCGGAGAAATGATCGATGTGCTTCTCCTGAATATAGAAGAAGCGAAGAAAAACACGCATATACAAAAGCCTTTGGCATGGTCATTATACCAGACTTGGAAGTGGTTTGATGAGCATGAAAAAAGCGGATGCAGGAAGGTCAGTGAACATGATGGATGATAAGAAGATCCTCGATGTCACATGCGGAGATCGAACGATCTGGTTTCAGAAAGCCGAACCGCATACCGTTTATTGCGATAAAAGGCGCGAAGAATGGGAAGGCGATTTCGGAAAGACATTACGCGCAGACGGGAAGAAGAAGCATCGGCATCTGGTAATCAATCCAGATATTCAGTGCGACTTCACCGATCTTCCATTCCCGGATGAATCATTCGCACTGGTTGTATTCGATCCGCCACATGTAAAGAATCTGACGGAATCCAGCTGGCTTCGGAAGTCATATGGCACACTCGAAGACGGATGGGAACAGATGATCCATGATGGATTCGCAGAGTGCATGAGAGTGCTGAAACCGGACGGGGTGCTGATCTTTAAGTGGTCGGACATCCAGATCAGCACCAGAGAAGTTATCAAGGCAATCGGACAAGAACCATTATTCGGTCACAGATCAGGCCGGAAGATGAACACTCACTGGATGTGCTACATGAAGATAATAACCGAAGCAAAAAAGCAGGAGGAACGAAAGCAGAAAAAACGGGAATACCAGAAGAAATACAGAGAAAGCCATAAAGGACAGGCATACCAGACCATAAAGGAATGGCGCAGAAACAATCCCGACAAATGGAAAGCGCAACAGGCGCGATGGAGGGAAAAACAGAGACAGAAGCGGAAGGACGGTGAAAGCGGATGAAGATTGAGCCAGCGAACTTCTCGAAGTGGTTACAGAAGGAAAAGAAGAAGCGCGGAATCTCATCTTCTGACATCGCCCGGATGAGTGGGATCACGCCGGCCAGTGTGAATGGGTTGCTGACCGGCAGACAGTTCCCGACACTCTACACGATGGATAGCATCGCAAAGGCCTTCGGTAAGAAGGTCGAGATCAGATAAGGAGGGATTATATGAAGACACTGATCGCAGTTCCCTGTCACGACATGATTCACGCAGAGTTCACCCGTTCCCTGATGGAAATGGAAAAGCCGGAAGGAACAGGATTCGCCATGATTCAGGCAACGCTGATATATACTGCCCGGACACTGATCGCGAATAAGGCGATGGAAGCCGGATTCGACAGAGTCCTCTGGCTTGATTCGGACATGGTAATCCCGAAGGACGCGCTGATCCGGCTGGGCGAAGACATGGATCAGGGAATGGATATTGTCTGCGGAATCTATTTCACCCGGAAAACACCGATCCTTCCTGCGATCCATTCGCATCTGCACTGGGAAGTGAAGGACGATGGATGGGTGGACACCGATTGTCGGTGTTACATGGATTACCCGAAAGACAGTATCTTTGAGATCGCTTGTTGCGGTTTCGGGTGTGTGATGACATCCGCGAAAGTCCTGAAAGACATGAATGAAAAGTATGGTGCGCCGTTCTATCCGCTGATGGGAATGGGCGAAGACACCACATTCTGCTTCCGCGCCACGCAGAACGGATACAAGATACACTGCGATTCCCGGGTAAAGTGCGGACATGTCGGACAGTTCACCTACAATGAGGAAACCTATCAGGCATGGAGGGCGCAGAAATGAAGGTATATCTGTTCGCCATAGGGATCATCGATCCCGTCAGGAATCGGAAGGCCACGAACCGCGCGGTTAAGTTTATCAAAATGCTTCCGGGATTCATCGCGATCCATCCGAATCCAGATTATACCCTGTTGTGCTTCGATACGCTGGATCACGCGATCAAGGCGCGAGCCATATACACGGGGACTGGCAACGAAGCCGGAAGATACATCATGGAAGCGAGCATGGACAAGGAAGCCGGGATGCTGACTGTCGGAAAGATTGCCTACGATTCAAAGGGGGTGAGTTGATGAAAGCACCGGAGAATCCAGCAAAAGTGTTCTTACGAAGGTATAGATCACTCTGCGGACGGGTGGATGCATTGCAGAGGGCCATTGATGACGCGATGCAAAGGGCGATGAATACCAGCATCACATTAAAGGAGATCAAAGTCCTGTCTTCCCCGGCAGAGAATGATCCAATGGCGCGTGATGTATGCTCTGCGGTGGATGCTTGCGGGATTCTCTACCAGATGAAATCGGAAGCAGAAACCGCGCTTCGCGAGATTCGATCCGCGATCGATTCCCTCCGGGATGAAAGGCAGAAAGAAGTCCTGACAAGGCGATATATCACCGGACAGGGATTCAAGGAAATCCGGGAAGCAATGCATTATGAGGAAACACAGATCTTCGTCATTCATGGACGCGGATTGCTGGAAGTAAACAAATGGTTATCCGCGAAGGAGCTGCGGAAGGATGCATAATATCCCGGATTAAGCACCGACAGTGATCGGCATCCGGGCATCGGAGGGCTAACATTGATAATCGGACTGCATGACAGTGATAAAACGGACTTTCCGAATTATGCACTGATGAAGATATCCGCATGGCACAAGGCGCAAGGCGATTCGGTCGAATGGTGGAATCCTTTAATGACTTATGATCGCGTTTATAGTTCGAAGGTATTCACATTCACGCCGGAAAATCCGTATCTGCCAGAAAATACCATCAAGGGTGGGACAGGATACGGATTATATAACGAGTTGCCACCGGAGATAGATTCGATATTTCCTGACTATTCGATCTATCCGAATTGCGATTATGCTATCGGATTCCTTTCCAGAGGATGCATCAGGAATTGTCCGTGGTGCGTTGTGCCGAAGAAGGAAGGGAAAATCCGGCCTTATCGGACATGGACGGAGATCAAAAGACCGGATAGCAATAAAATCGTATTCATGGATAATAATGTCCTCGCATGTCGGCCGGCAGTGGATGAATTATGGGATATGGCACTATGTGGCGAAGACATCCATATCGACTTCAATCAGGGAGTCGATGCAAGGCTTATCACACCGGAGATCGCGGATGTCTTCTCTCGCCTGAAATGGATTCGGTTTATCCGAATGAGCGCAGATACGGATGCAATGCTGGCAGTGGTATTAAAGGCAGTCGATCTGCTCGGAAAGTTCGGTGTAAAGCCATACAGAATCTTCGTGTATGTGCTTGTTCAGGACATCGAAAGCGCAGAAAGACGCGCGATAGCATTACGGGACGCAGGAGTCGAGGTTTTCGCGCAGCCATACCGGGACTTCACATCGAATAAAGAACCGGACGAAAGCCTGAAAAGGCTTGCACGATGGGTAAACCATAAAGCGATATTCAAGACTGTCGAAAGATTCGCGGATTATAAAAGAGCGAAGTAAAACGGAGTATTATCTGTGATATAGTATATCCATCGAAAACGGCCTTTCCGAAGGGCCGTTTTTTCATGCTCACAATTTGCGGTGTCCTCCCGGGGCTTGACCTTCCTCCGGGAGAAGGGAATCGGCCTTGTTCGGTGGGGTTGCTGATAACGCAGAAGGTCGAAACGGAGGTCAAAGATGGAAGGTCACATGGACATAGTATGGCTTCGCCCGGATGAGTTGATCCCATACCCGGCGAACATCAAGGTACATCCGCCAGCACAAGTGGATCACATCGCGAACAGTATCAAGCAATTCGGATGGAAACAACCGATCGTGGTCGATAAGGATAAGACAGTCATTATCGGACACGGAAGATTACTGGCAGCGAAGCAACTGCTTCTGGAATCGGTGCCAGTGGTATTCGCGAATGATCTGGACGAAGATCAGGTCCGGGCATTACGGCTTGCTGATAACAAGACGAATGAAAGCCCATATGATCTGGGGAATCTCGCGGAAGAACTGGCCGCGCTGGACATCGCCGGAATCGATATGACGGAATTTGGCTTCCCGGAAATGGATGATTTCACTGATGCGCAGACAACCATCGCGGAAGACGAAATCCCGGAAGCACCAGTCGAAGCAGTCGCGAAGCGCGGAGACATCTGGCAACTCGGAGATCATGTCCTGATGTGCGGAGATAGCACTGATGATTCCGACATAAAGACACTGATGGCCGGCGAGAAAGGAAGAATGATCTTCACTTCACCGCCGTATTCCGACATGCGCGAATACGAAGGCGGAAAGGATCTGTCTGTTGGAAATCTCTGCCAGTTCATTTCCGCATACCGTCCATACACCGATTATCAGTGTGTGAATCTCGGCATCCAGCGCAAGGATCACGATATATTCGAATACTGGAACGATTATATCAGGGTTGCCCGGGAAAGCGGATACAAGATGCTCGCATGGAATGTCTGGGATAAGGGCATGACAGGGAATATCGGACAGGCAGCTGCTTTCTTCCCTCTCCGGCATGAATGGGTCTTTGTATTCGGTACAGAGTTCTTCGAGATCAACCGCACAATCGAGAAACTCCCGGACTCCATCAATGATAAAAAGCCGAAGACAAAACGGAACGCAGACGGAACGACTTCATTCCATACCACCGGAGATACTTCCAAGCCGTATAAACAGATGGAATCCGTGTTGTTCATGCATCCGGTATTACAGAACAATCTGCGCGATCTGCATCCGGCACAGTTCCCCATCGGGCTTCCTGCGGAATATATCAAAGCAATGTCCGAACCGGGAGACATTATCATCGAACCTTTCGGCGGAGCAGGAACAACATTGATGGCATGTGAACAACTCGGCAGGAAATGTCGGATCATGGAACTTGAGCCGAAGTATGTGGATGTAATCATCAAACGCTGGGAGGACTTCACCGGGAAAAAGGCGGTGCTTCTCAATGAGCAGAGATGAACACATCGCGAAGATCACAAAGGCGAAAGCAGAACTCGAAACCGCAGGACCGATTCACAGGAAAGACCTCATCCGATACATCAGGCGGATGGAGAAGGAACTGCGAATATTTGACCGTTATCACAGGGGGTGATAACCATTGGTAGAAAGGGAAAGTTTTCTGACTGGATAACACCAGACGGATTAACAACCGCGATGGGCTTCGCTCGCGATGGTCTGACTGATGAACAGATCGCCTTGAAAATGGGGATCGGAATATCCACCTTTTACGAATGGCTGAATAAGTTCCCGGAGTTATCGGATGCCATTAAAAAAGGGAAAGCCCCAGTCGATATCGAGGTCGAATCCGCACTGCTGAAACGGGCACTCGGATACGATTATGAAGAAGTAATCACAGAGGTAGAGGAACTCGGCGAAGGCAGACAGAAGAAGCACATCCGAAAGATAAAAAAGCACATGCCCGGTGAAACCGGAGCGCAGATATT